>MDSV01001808.1_pt1 | contig 21038 bp, 18 predicted proteins | sample 810851 | NCBI WGS metagenome assembly MDSV01 (sample SAMN05326640, study PRJNA326480) | marine metagenome | isolation source: seawater | place: Atlantic Ocean: North East | collected 2012 | reverse complement strand
TCTGGATTGCCTTTAAATGACATTCCAAGAACGAATATTTTAATATTATTTTTATTTTTTTTTATACTAATCAAATTTTTTTTAATTTTTGAAAATAATTCATTTACAATATTTTCATTTTTTTTTCTTGAAAGTTTAATTAATGATGAGTCAACACGTTCTTTTTCTAAATTGTATGAAAGTATGTGAGGATCTTTTGTTAAACATGGGCCGCCAACGCCAGGAGAAGGCACAGGAATATCGTTTCTTGAATATCCATAATTGACTGCAGCTACTATTTTTTTTAAATTTAGATTATTTTTTTCACTAAATCTTATAAACTGATTAATGAATGCAAATCTATGATCCCTATAGGAGTTATCAATTAATTTACAAAATTCCGCAGACTCTAGTGATGGTACATGAACTAAAGAATTTGTAAAATAGTTAAAAAAATTTGCAGTTTTTTCTGATGATTTTTCGTCATAACCACCAATAATTTGAGGATTTTCTTTCAGCTCTTTTAAAGCAATACCTTCGGCAGTTCTCTCAGGAGCAAAAGATATTGAAAAATCTAACCCACATTTTTTTTTTGAATATTTTTCCAAGATAGGAATTATTATTTTTCTTGTTGTTCCTACAGGTATTGTTGATCTAAGTATTATTAGATCGTTCTTTTTTAAATTTTTTGCAACATCTTTTGCAGCTTTTTTAATATTATTTAAATCTGGTATTTTATTTGAAGTGATTGGTGTGCCAACTGCGATCACATAAATGGAAGATTGATTCTTCTTTAAATTATCAACAAAAAAAATTTGTTTATTAGTATTTTGATATAAATATTTTTTTAAACCTTTCTCATAAAAAGGAATTTTTTTTCTTTTTAAAGAATTTATTGTTTTTGAACTAGTATCAAATCCAATTACTTTAAATCCGACTTCAGATAAAACAGCACTTAAAGTGAGACCTACATATCCCATCCCAACAACTGTAATTTCTTGTGATAGTAATGAAAAATCTTTTTCTTTTCCTTTAAAAGAGTAATAGCCTTTAACACTACCGTTACTATCAATAACTGGTAATATCATTATCTTAGGGTTTATTAATTTTGTTGCCTCAGATTCCGTGACTTGGTTGGTAACAATAGTTGCATTTTTGTTAATATAACTAATTATTTTATCTTTTAATTTTGCTTTTTTTAATATTGCTCTTCTTATATCTCCGTCATTAATTACACCTACAAATTTTTTTTTTTTATTAACACAAATAAGTAGCTTTTCTTTAGTTTTTTCTAATTTTACTAAAGCTGTCTCTAAACTTTGATCTGTAAAGATAAGTATATTTTTTGGATTCCTCATTCAATAAAGTTTTTCAGCAATGAGATTTAAATCATTTTTAATTTCTTTAATAGACATTCCTCTACTTTCCATTGTAAAGCAAATTTCATTAAAATTATCTAATTTTTTAAATAATTCCAATGCTTTAAGCTGCCAAGAATCTTTATACACTCTATTATGTAAATCATTTTTCATGTCGTTCTCTGAAATATGAATTTCAATAATTTTATCTCCAAAATTATCGATTACTTTTCTTAAAAATTCAAATTTATCAAATTTTAAAATGTTTGACGAAATAGCTAGGTGACCAAGATCAATTAACAGCTTTAAATTGATATCTTTATTTTTTGCCTCTAAAAATATTTTTTCAATTTCATCATATGTGCACATGAAAGAATCATTTGATCCATCAGAATTTGGAAATAGATTCTCAAAACCTAAATTAACCTTACTATTTTTATCAATGTTTAAAGATTTATAAAAATCTATAAAATCATTTTTAAAAATCTCCAAACCATAATTAAAGTCTTTTCTATCTTTTCCAAAAAAATCAAAATATCCTTTATGATTAATTTCAGCTTCTCTAAAATATCCAGGGTGAAAAGCATATATATTTACACCAGTTTTTTTAGCAAGATTTATTGCATTCGATACTATACTTTTACATTCATTTTTTAAAATTTCGTTTGTTGTCATAAAGTTTAAAACAATAGGTTTTTCTGGGGGCGGGAAGTAGTTATGAAAAGTGAAATTTGCTCCTTTTTTCTGAAAAAAATTTATTTTCTCTTCTAATTTATCAATTGGCATAAAGGGATGAACACCGGTCAATTCAATGTTTGTTATACCATTGCTTATAAAATCATTTAGAACTCTATCATAACTTTTATCTCCTTTAAGACACGCCGTTGAGGTAAATAAGTTTTTCATTTTTTAATTTTTGCTGGAGATCCAATTAATATTTTATTTTTTAATCTGCAAGTTTTAATTAATACCGATCCTGCTCCTAGTTTACAATTATCAGCTATAATTATATCTTGTATTATTGTTGAATTAGCACCTAATAGTACATTTTCTCCAATATTTGCGTTTCCACAAACAACAGCACCAGGACCTATATATGAATTTTTACCTATTTTTACATCATGTTCTATTACCGCAGAATTGTGAATTACACTAAAATCTTTTACTTCTACATTTGAGCTGACAGAAGCATTTGGAAAAATTATAGATCCTTTATCAATTTTGGTTCCTTTTGATATAATTGCTTTTTTATCAATTAAAGTGAAAAAGTTATAAGTTTTGAATTTTTTTAAAATTTTTTTTCTAAGTAATAAATCAATGCCTATTGCTAAAATTAGTTCAACCTTATTTCTATCATGCAATTCTAGGATTATATTGTCATTTCCTAAATATTTAATTGGTAAATTACTCTTTTGTATATCTGTATATCCTAATATTTTTTTTTCTAAATTATTATTTTTAAGCAATCCGTAGATTGATCTGGCATGACCACCACCTCCAATAATTATTAATTTTTTATTCATGATAGATATCTTTCCAGTAAATCATCTCACCTTCTTTTTTATCAACCTTTAACTTTTTGTTTACAATTTTATCAATACTTAAGGGTGAAATTCCATTTGAGGGTCTCATAGAAGAAATATCTTTATAACTTATTTTTTTTCCTGCATTTAAATTTTTATTTACTATTAAACTTTTTTGCATTTTTTGTTTTGTTTTTGCTTCAATTTTTTCTACTTTTTTAATTCCATCCCCAAAAGATTTTTCTACGTCTCTAATATTTTTTATATATGTTTTTAATTCAGCTGGAATTAGAGAAGCCCTGTGATCTGGTCCAAAAGATTTTCTATTTAAAGTAATATGCTTTTCAATTATCTTAGCTCCCATTGCTACAGCATAGGCTCCTGAAGTAGTACTTAAACTATGATCCGAAAATCCTACACTTATTTTAAATTTTTTTTCTAAACTTTTAATTACTTTTAAATTTAATGATTCAATAGGTGCTGGGTAAAAAGATATACAATGTAGTAATGCTAAATTTTTTAAACTAGATTTTTTTTTAATTAACTTAAATAATATATCAAGTTCTTTAATGCTTGTAGCACCCGATGAAAGTATTAAAGTTCTTTTTTGATTTAACAAAAATCTTATTAGTTGAATATTAGTTATGTCAGTTGAGGCTATCTTAATTTTTTTAATTCCAAGACTAATCAGTAATTTTGCACTATCGATATCATAAGGCGTTGAAATGAAATCAATTTTTTTATTCTTACAATATTTTATAAGACTAATGTGGTTTTTTTTTGATAATTCATTTCTTTTCAACATTTGAAACTGACTAATTTTTTTTTTAATGTTCTTTTTTTGATATGGCATTAGATCTTCATTTTTCTGAACAAGTTTTTCTGTTAAATAAGTCTGAAATTTGACTGCATTGGCACCGCATTTTTTTGCAATATCAATTAGTTTTTTTGCAATTTTAATCTTTCCACAGTGATTTATTCCAATTTCTGCAATTATATAAACTTTATTACTCATGTTAAAAAAAAAATTACATCAAATTCTTGATTAGTTAAACAAATTAAAATAATAAGTCATTCGAATTATTGCTTAAATATTAAAATTTGCTAAGCATTTCATTTCTAAATGTTTGATTTATTAAAAAATTATTTTATTGTTAATAATTTTTGCAATTTTAACAAATTAAATTTCAAAAAAAATATTGCCAAAAGTAAGGCAGAAGTATTAATTGAATTTAATGCTTTTCAACCAGATCATATTTTTTATTCTTTTTTATCGAACATATTGAGCAGAAAACATAATGCCAAAATCAATGCTTATTATGCATATTCTTTAATTCTAACTTCTTTAAAGTTTACTTTTTGGAAAAAAATAAAATGGATAATAGGACTAAATTTAAAATTTTTTACCTGGAAAATATATAAATCATTTAATGTAGAAAATATTTTTTATCCTATTATTAGTGAAAAAAATGAGAAAATTTCTCAAAAAAAATTTAATCATATATATAAAAATATTAAATTTAAAAAGGATATAGAAAATATTAAAATTGAAAATATTCTTTTTGGAGATTTAATATATGACTCTTTTTTAAGAAAATTTTCTGTTCCAACAATAAATCCTAAGAGTGAAAAATTTAAAACCTTTTTGTTTGAATTTATAAAACTTTCATATTTTTGGATTAATTATTTTAATGAAAATAATGTAAAAGCAGTTGTCGGGTCTCATTATTGTTACACTTATGGAATCACGCTAAGAATTTCTACTTTTAAAAATATTGAATCATACGTTGTTGATACCGATGGTATTACAAGATTGAATAAAAAATATAATAATCAGTGGATACTTCACCATGATTATAAAAAAATTTTTAATAAGTTTTCTGTCAAAGACAAAAAAATTGCACTAGAAATCGGAAAAAATGAGTTAATTAAAAAATTTAAGGGTGCCACAGGTCACAAATTGGGGGTACCACAAATGCAAAAGACTGCATTTGGTAAGTTAACTAAGAAATCGAAAAAAAATAAATTATTGCGTAATTCAAATAATTTGAAGATACTAATTTGTTCTCATGACTTTTTTGATGCCGCACATTCATATGGTAATAATTTTTTTTCTGACTTTTATGAATGGATAAATTTTCTAGGAAAAATTTCAAAAAAAACTAATTATGACTGGTATATAAAAACTCACCCCCCACTTGATGGAAAATTTGAAAGATACCAAAAATTTTCAGTTGATGTTGTCGATGAAATTTTAAAAAAATATCCCCAAATTAAAAAAATACCTCCACAAACATCTCATTTAAAATTAATTCAAGATGGAATAAACGTAGTTCTCACAGTTTTTGGAACAGTGGCAACAGAATATTCTTATTTTAACATTCCTGTTATAAATGCATCAATTAATAATCCGCATGCTAAATATAAGTTTAGTATTACTCCTAAAAATTATATCCAATATAAGAAAATTATATTAAATTTAGAAAAAATGAAATTTAAAGTCGATACCAAAGATCTTTATGAATATTATTATATGAGAATATTTTATTTTAGTAGTCTAGATTGGATGTTTCCACAAAAAAAATTATATAAAAACAATTTTTTATGGAGTGATCAATACAGTAATCAAATCTACCAGTTTTATTTGGATAATTTCAAAAACGATAAATTTAAGAAAAAATATGATCAATTAAATAACTTTGTTCACTCTAAAGACACAGTTATCAGAGATAATATATAATTTAAAAAGTAGATATTATGATTAGATTAACATTTAATATATTAAATAAAAAAGAAAAAATATCTTTTTTTTTTCTAGTAGTTTTATTTTTTTTTACATCCTTTTTGGAAGTATTAGGAATCGGTTTAATTTATCCAATTATTAATTTAATACTAAATGATTCTTATTTAGAAAATTTTTATTATAAAAAGTATTTATCAGATTTAAATTTTACTAAATTTCAAATTACTTGTATTGGTTTGGGTATTTTGTCTTTAATTTATCTATTTAAAAATTTAATTGTCTTTTTTGTAAAATATTTAACTTTTAATTATAGGAAAAAAGTTGATCTAAGAGTTACCAAACAAGTAATTTCAAAATATCTATTGGTTAGTTATGAGAAAATTTATAATAAGACTACAGAACAAATATTAAAAAACGTAACTTTTACTAGAGATTTTTCATCTACTATTTTTTCACTTATAAATATAGTCCAGGAAGCTTTTATTTATATTTTTATTTTATCCGTTTTAATAATTGTAAACCCAAAACTTGTATTAATTATTTCTGTAGTATTTTTAATAATTATTCTTATTTTTTACATAATAGGTAAAAAAATAATTTATAATCTTGGAAATCGATTTCAAATAAACCTTGAAATTATTTTCAAAATGATAGTTGAGGTAGTTTCTGCAATTAAAATTATTAAACTTATTGGTAAAGAAAAATATTTTTTAAATAAAATTCAAAATAGAAATTTAAACGAAGCAAACATAAGAAACAAAAGTGATTTAATTCTGCAAATACCATCACATTTAATTGAAGTTTGTGCAGTGATATCTATTTCGTTAATTATAATTTATTTAACTTATGAGCAAAATAATTTTAATGAGATAATAGCCACTGTTGCAATTTTTGCAATTGCAATAGGTAGACTTATGCCCTCTACGACACGATTGATCGCTTACATGCAAACATTAAGATATAATTTGCCTAAAACTAAAATTATTCATGATGAATTATATACATTCAATAACAAAGAATATTTTAATTTAACTGAAAAAAAAAAAGGAAATAGAAAAAAAATAAATTTTAAAAATAAAATTACATTTAATAAAGTAAGTTTTAATTTTGATAGCAATAAAAAGAAAATTTTTTCGAATCTTTCATTAGAGATTAAAAAGAAAGAGGTAATTGGAATTTTTGGACCCAGTGGATCTGGTAAGAGCACTTTTAACAATCTTTTGTCAGGCTTATTAAAGCCAAAGTCAGGCGAGATTTTAGTAGATGGAATAAATATAAATCAAAATATGCGAAGCTGGCAAAGCAATATTAGCTTCGTTTCACAAAATCCTTTTTATTCAAATGACACAATTAAAAATAATATATTATTTGGAGAAAATTTTAGTGATTTTAGAAAAAAAGATTTTGAAAACGCTCTTAAACTTTCTCAATTAGAAAATTTATTAAATACTATACCCAAAGGATTTAATGCCTTTATAGGTGAAAAAGGAATAAATTTATCCTCTGGTCAATTGCAAAGGGTATCTATAGCAAGAGCACTCTATAAAAATCCCAATATACTTATATTAGACGAGGCAACTAATGCATTAGACGAATATAATGAAAAACAATTTTTAAATTGTATTAAAAAACTTAAAAGAAAAATAACAACCATCATAATTTCACACAAAAAAAGCAACTTTTACTTTTGTGATAAGATTTATAAAGTAAGCAAAAGTAATTTAAAAAAAATTAATTAACTAAAGATTTTGCTAATTTGATATATTTTTTTGCAAAATCAAGTTTTTTAAATTTATTTTTTTTTAATTCATTACTTATTAATTGTAATTCTTTTTTTAATTTGAAATTTTTATTAAGATATTTTAACTTTTTTGATAATCTTTTATCATCATTAGTTTTAAAAAAAAAATTTCTTTTTGGGTTTTGCTCTTTATGAACATTTAAATTACTTAGCAAGACCATCTTACCATATGACTTAGCCTGTTCTACACTGCTGCTCCACCCTTCAGATTTAGATGGATTAATAACTGCTATCGAGTAAGCCATAAGGCTTAACAGATCATCATAAGGAATAATACCTAATATTTTATAATTTTTTGATAAATTATTTTTTTTAATAAAATTAAGTATTTTTTCTTTATGTTTCAAATTTCTATAATCGTTAAATGTTCCTGATGAAACAATAAGTATATTTTCTGAATTGATCCTTTTTAGAGATTTAAGAACTAACATATGATTTTTATGTGTCCAATATTGATTTGGAAGAAAGAAATAATTTCTATCAATTTTATACTTTTTTTTTATATCCTTAAAACTTGGTATTTGTCTTAAGTTTTTGACTTCAAAAACTGGTCTCAACACTTTCGCTTTTGAAAAACCAAGTTTACTAAGTTTTTTTAAATCTTTTTTAACAGTTTCGCTGCTTAAAAGAATATTTGAAGAATGTATAGATGCTAAATTTAAATTAATAGCCCTCATTACTTTTTGCTTAAGATTCAAGAATTTAAGCAATTTTATCTCCTGAAAATCTGGAATCCAATATAAATTTTTAATTGAACTTTTTTTACCTAAAAAATAAAAATGACTTAAAAGATTTATTTCATTTTTTTTTAAAATTTGTTCTAAAAAAAAATTTTTCCCAAAGATTATTATTAATATTTTATGTAATATTCTAAAAAAATTTTTATTCTCTAAAAATCTAGTTCTTATTATTTGTATTCTTCCTAAGTCAGAAAAATATGATTTTTTTGTATTATTTGATGTAAAAATAGTGATTTTAACTTTCTTATCATTTAAATTTTTTATCAATAGTATTAAATTTTTTATATACTCATAACCCCCTCGCCATTTATTTTTATTGAAGTTAAGTATAAATGCTATTCTTAACATTTTTTTTATTTATCAATGAAATTTTTTACCTTTTTTTTTATAAATAGAATATCTGCTTTTTTAAGTTTTAAATTTGATGGCAAAATTAAAAGTTTTTTAAAAAGTTTATTGCTTAATCCTTTTCCATTGCTGATAAGAACTTTTTTGACTCCTTTAGTATTAATTAATGGCCAAAAACCTGATCTTACTTCAATTTCATTTTTTATTAGATAATTTCCTAATTTTTTCACTTTATCATCACTTAATTCAGGAAGATAGATGTGATTTAACCAAAAAACAGGTTTAAAACCTTTTAGTATATTTTGAGCAAATTTAAACTCTTTCATTTCATCTCTGTAAATTTTTCCAACTTCTCTTTTTCTTTTAACTATATAATTAAGTTTTTTTAATTGAGCCATACCTATAGCAGCTAATATATGTGGCATTGTATAATTATACCCTTCTCCATTTGAAATATATTTCTTCCAATACTGATTTTTTTTTCCTCTAAATGGCATATTCCTTGATGCAATTAAATCAATAGAATTAAAATGATTTTTATTTTTAGTAGAGATTATTCCACCTTCTCCTACACCAATCATTTTTTCAGATCTTAGTGAAAAAATTGAAATATCTCCAAAGCTTCCAACCATTTTTCCATTAATTTTTGCCCCTAAAGCTTCACTTGCATCTTCAATTACTATGATATTATTTTTTTTACAAAATTTAATAATTTTTTCAGTATCTCTCGCTGGGAATCCATAAACATGAACAAGTTGTAAAGCTTTTGGTTTATATTTTATAATTGCTTTTTTAACTAAATCAAAATCAAGGCCCAATGTATCTTTTTCACTCTCAACAACTATTGCTTTTGCACCACACTGAGAAATACAATTTATATTTGCACTACAAGAAAAATTAGGCGTAATTACTGAGTCATCTTTAGTTATATTTATTGATTTTAAAGCCAAGTGAAGAGCGGCAGTACCACTTTGAACTAACAAATTATATTTTTTATTAATTATTTTTCCAAATTTCTTTTCAAATAATTTATTATACTTTCCTCCAACTGAGATCCATCCAGATTTTAAAACATCTCTAGTGAATTTAGTTTCTATACTAGTTATAAGTGGTGTATTTAAAGGATATTTCATTATTACTATTGTTTTCTATTAGAATTATTATAATTAATCAAATTAATTTTCTTTTAATTTATTATAAATAATTTAAATTTTTTTTAAAATGACCGATTTAAAAAGTTTAGAAAAAAAAATATCAAATTATATAAAAAAAAATTCACCACAAAATTTGAAAGAGTATAAATTATTAGATGATGCTTTTTCTCCTGAGGACATTATCCAAGGAATAAAAGTTTTGCTTAGTAAAAAAATTACTATGGGAGAAATTACTCGAGAGTTTGAATATGAATTTGCAAAATTTCTTAATGTTAAGTATGCATTAATGGTAAATTCTGGATCCTCTGCCAATTTGATTTCTACATTTGCAGCCGGTAATCCAAAAATGAAGAATTATATAAAAAAAAATTCAAAATTTTTAATCCAATCACTATGTTGGTCAACGTCTTTGTGGCCAATTATTCAAGCTGGCTTCAAAGCAGAATTTGTAGATGTTAATATTAAAACTTTAAATATAGATTTGGATAAATTTAAGCGTAAGCTTTTACAAAATAAAATTTCTGGAGCTGTAATAGTTCATGTATTAGGCTGCTCATCTAATATTCAAGAGATAAGCGATATTTGCAAAAAAAATAAAATATTTTTAATCGAAGATACATGTGAGTCATTAGGAACTAAATATAATAACAAATATTTAGGAACATTTGGTGATTTTGGAACTTATTCTTTTTATTATTCTCATCAAATAACATCTGGGGAAGGCGGAATGATAGTCTGTAATGATAAAAAAAATTTTGATATAATTCATTCATTAAGAGCGCATGGATGGGATAGAGGAATAAATAAACAAAATAACAAATCTTTTAATTTTATTAATTCAGGATTCAATCTTAGACCTACAGATATAACTGCCGCAATAGGATTAAGTCAATTAAAAAGATTAAAAAAATTTATGAAAATTAGAAATTTAAACAGAGAAAAAATAATTAATAAACTTAAAAATTCTGAAAACTGGAATAATCAATTTAGTTTTGTAGAAACATCATCAAAATTAAAACCAAGTTGGTTTGGACTCCCAATCTTAATTAATGATAGCTCAATAAGAAAGAAAAAAATTTTTTTAAATTATTTAAATGATTCCGGAATAGAAACTAGACCTATTTTAAGTGGAAATTTTATGAATCAGAAAAGTATTGATTTGTTTAAATTAAATACAAAAAAAATTAAATTTAACGTTGCTCAGGAAATTGAAGATAGAGGTTTTTTTATCGGTATACACACAAAACATATCACTGAAATCCATTTAGATTATCTAGTTAAAAAATTATTAATGATTGATAAATTTAATGATTAAATGTGGAATAACTGGATCTTCAGGTATTTTAGGTAAAGAAATAATTAAGCATCTTCCATACAGTTTTAATAAATTTAATGGAGATATTACTTCAGTTTCAGATATTCAAAAATGGCTTATAAATAATGACTTTGATATAATAATTCATTTATGTTCGATTGTTCCTATAAGTGAAGTAAATAAAGATTATCTATATGCAAAAAAAGTAAACTATCGTGGAACTAAAAACTTAATAGATTTAATATTTAAAATGAATCTAAAAACTAAATGGTTTTTTTTTTCTTCTTCATCTCATGTTTATAAAAAAACAAATAATTATAAAAAAATAAATGAAAATTTTAAAAAAGTTCCTATCTCTAAATATGGAAATACTAAATATTTAGCTGAAAAATATATTGTAAAAAAGTTTAAAAAAAAAAGAATTAATTACTGTATAGGTAGAATTTTTAGCTTTACTCATAAAAATCAAAAAAAAAGTTTTGTAATACCTGGAATTAATGAAAAAATTAAAAAAAATAAAAAAATTAATTTAACTAATATTAATCATTATAGGGATTTTGTAAGTACCAAAGATATTTGTAAAGCAGTTGAAGCCTTAAGAATTGCTAATGCTAGAGGGATATATAATATAGGTTCTGGAAAAAAAACATCTATAACTAAGGTAGCTAATTTTTTTTCAAAGCACTATAATAAAGAAATCATTATAAAAAATAACAATAACCCAACATATTTAATAGCCAATATAGATAAAATTAAAAAAATTGGTTGGAAAGCTAATGATAAAATAGAAGATATATTAAAAAGTTTTTTTTAATTTCTAAATTTTCCATATAGATGATAGTTTTAAATATTTTTCTAAAACATTTTTATAATTTGTAATTAAATTACTTTCCTTGCAATTTTGTTCATAATATTCTTTTGCTTTTATTAGTAATTCATCATTTTGTTTATTATTAAAAAATTCAATAAATTTATTACTTAAATCATTAGGATTTTCTAAGTCAAAAGGAATTACTAACTTTTCTATTTTTTCATCCAGAACACCTTTGGAATAAAAAATAGTCTTTTTAAAATAAAAACTTTCGTATAGTGGTAGAGTTGATCTTGCCACGTACGTAGGCATAACTACAGCTGCGCAATGTTTATATAGACTAACGATTTCTTCTTCATTCAAGAATGGAAATATTTTCACATTAGAATTTATTTCATATTTGTTAATTAAATTTTTTATATGATTTAAGTTTCCTTTATCGACTCCTGAAAAAATAACTTTAATATTTAAATTTTTCTTTTTAAGTATTTTAATGCTATCAAGGATATATTTATGATTTTTATGTGCCCAGAACTGCGCTGGATAAAAAATAAATTTATCATTTGTATTTAATCCCAAATTACTAATTTTATTTTGAAAATTTGAATTTTTAAATTTATTTTCATATAAAATTGGTAAATAAGGAGTAAAAGACTGAACGATTAATTTATCTTCTTTACAGTTATAAAATTTTATAATTTCGTTTTTTGTTCTATGTGTATCAACAAAAATTTTATAGGCTTTTTCTACTGATTTCTTTATAATATTATTTTTTTCAATATGTGCGTCGTAACTATTATATTCAGGAAAGTAATTTTCTAAAATATGGTTAATATCATAAATTGTTGTTATAAAATTTATACTTTCACATAGTTGAATAAAATAACTAGGACCTAGAAAAATAATAATATCGTATTTTTTTTCAACTAGAAAATTATTAAAAGGATTTTTAATTTTTAAAGTTTTAAGTAAAAATTTAATTACTGGAGAATTATTAACAGCATGATATTTTCGAGATAAATTTTTTTTTGGAAAGAATTCTGTCTGAAACCCTAATGTATTTAATTTCTCAAAATTTTTTTTATCTGTACAAATAAAAACAAATTTAAATCTTTCATCTTTAATTTTATTTAATGAATTTGATACTGATAAGGATTGGTAATAACCCCCACCACCATCTTTATCAGAATCAAAAAAAACTCCTATTTTTAATTTCATAAAAAATAAATATATATATTCTTAAATTTCATAAATCATTAATGATTAAATATAAATTAAAAAAATGATTGAAATTAGACCCCTCATAATTTTTTTTTATTAGTTTGTTATATAATACCAGTAACGTACAATTTTAAATTAAAATATCTATATAGTAAGGTGAATATGTTATATATAAAATTTTATATTAAGTAATAATCTCGAAATTAAATATAAATTAAACAAATAAAAGTATAAATGATATATTCATACAATGGATGAGATGAAAAGCTTTTCAGAAATCAATACCAATAGTCGATTATTTCAATCATTCAAAAAAACAAATTATAGATCATTAAAGTATACTAATTATTTCTATATATATGATGAATTATTTAAAAACTTTATCGATAAGGAAATTATATTTGTTGAAATAGGAGTCTCTAATGGTGGATCATTGTTTATGTGGAGAGATTTTTTTGGATCTAAAGCTAGAATAATTGGAATTGACTTTAATTCTACTGCAAAAAAATGGGAGAAAAATGGTTTTGAAATTTTTATTGGAAACCAGGCAGATCCTAAATTTTGGAAAGAATTCTATAAAAATATTGGTAAAATTGATATATTAGTTGATGATGGTGGGCATACAAATAACCAGCAAATACAAACTTTAAATGAGTCTTATATTAATATAAAAGATGGAGGAATAATAGTTATTGAAGATACTCATTCCAGTTATTTAAAAGAATTTGGAAATCCATCACCTTATTCATTCATTAATTTTAGTTATAATATTACTGATAAGATAAACGAAAAATTTTTTAATAAAAATTTTAAATATAACTTTCAAAATAAAATATTCAAAGTAGAGTTTTACGAGTCTCTGGTAGCATTTCATATTGATAAAAATAAATCACAAAAAGGTGAAGAAATTGATAATGATGGGGAAATTTTAAACGCTGACGATTTCAGATTTAAAGATAATCGTATAATTACTATTATTGATAAAATTAAAAATATTTTAAGAAAATATTTGCCAAAAAAATTTTATTTATTTTTAAAAAAATTTTACCCAATATTTAAGTTTATTTTATTAAGGTTTAAAATTAAAAATTATAAAAAATTCTTTTCTTAATCTTAAAAATAAAATTATGAAAAAAATTGAAAATTTCAAAACATATGAATTTCTTCCAATGACTAATGAAAAAAGATTTGCAGAAGGAGGATTAAGATTTGAAACAAAATTAAAAAAAAAAAATTTACCTTATCCTTTAATTTCTATTATAACAGTGGTTAAAAATGGTGAAAAATTTTTAGAGGAGACAATTCAAAGTGTTATTAGCCAGACTTACGTAAATTATGAATATATAATAATAGATGGAGGTTCAAATGATAAAACTTTAGATATAATAAAAAAATATTCTGATAAAGTAGACTATTGGGTAAGTGAAACTGATAAAGGTCTATACGATGGATTTAATAAAGGAATGCAATTAGCAAAAGGTGATTTTATTGGAATTATAAACTCCGATGATGTTTATTTAAATAATACACTAGAAATATTAAAAAATTATATAGATAAAAATCCAAAAATTGATTTCATTTTTGGAAGTGTTAAAAAACATTGGGGCATCCTTCACGGTTATTACCCAAAAAAAATATTTTATAGTTGGGGATTCTATTCAAGTCATTCAACAGGTTTTTTTATAAAAAAAAATTCTGCAAAATTAGTTGGACTTTATAATTTAAAATATAAATATCATGCAGATTATGATTACTTTTATAGAATGATTGTGAAAAAAAAACTACTTGGTATAGCAACAAAAAAAAACGAGATTTTTGGTATTTTTAGAAGGGGTGGTTTTTCAAGCACAATTAGTTTTTGGAAACTTTTTAAAGAAGAAATAAAAATAAGAATAGATAATGGTCAAAATTTTGCATTAATACTAATTATATTTTTTTATAAGTTTATTAAAAATTATAAACAAATTATTTTTTCTAAATGAAACAATTTTTAAAAAAAAATATTGATGAAAAAGATTACTATAAATATTAAATTTTTAATTTTCTTTTTAATTTTCTTTTTAATAGTGCAGAATTTTAATTTACCTAAAAATATTTTTTCAGTGGTCAAGCACCCATATGCAAAAAGAGTTGTGAACGCTTATCCATATTGTCATAATGAATCTATTGGTTTTTTAAATTATTTAAAAAACAAATATAATTTTAAGGATAAGATTGAGATCAGAAACTATTTTATTTCTCCTGATCCATCTTGGTTTTTTTTTAAAACTGATTCAAATAAATTAATAAAAGATAAAATGATTCTATTAGGTTATGAAGAAAATATTCAACTAGAATTTGAAAACAGATCGAATTATTATTTTAGTAATAAATCAATTAAAATATTAAAGTTTATTAAAAATATTTCTTTTGATTTAAACAATATTAATAATGAAAAAAAAATAAAATTTAAAATTTTTCAAAAAACATTTGATGATATGCAATTAGTATATCAATCATCATTCCTTGAAAATTTGAAAAAAAATAATTTAATCAATATTGATTTAAAATTAACAAATACAATAAATAATTCTAGACCCATCATTCAATTTGTAGACTCTGAAAATAATATTATTGGAAGCATACAAAATCTAAAAGCTATTATACAAAATAATATAGATTTAAAAAATCATATTATTTATGAAAAAGAAAATAACTGCTATTTAATTTCAAAAAATGACTGAAGTATTTTTTATTTTTATACATGCTATTTTTATAATAATTATATCGAGTCTTCCATTTAGATTTATAAGTTTTATTAAAAATAAAAATTTATTACTTCCAGCATCAGTAACAATTTTATCTATTTTACTTTTGGTTTTTTCGTTTTTTAATTTAAATTTGATACATATAAAATATTTTCTGTGGTTGATATTTTTTTTAAATTTATTTTTTTTAATAAAGGAACGAGATTATCTAAAATTTTTTAGCCCAAGTTTTTTAATTTTTTTTTTAGTTTTTATATGTTTTTCTTTTAATATATCAGTTGATTTAAATCTTGGATGGGATGCGCAAAATTATTGGATAATTAAAACATTAAACTTTGTTAATGGAAACGGAATAAAAGATTTACAACACTTACCTAGACCTGATTATCCACATTTTGGATCTTACTTGTGGGCAGTTTTCTCAGTGACTTCTTTTTTAGAACACGAATATTTTGGTCGAATGTTCTATGTATATATTTTTATTCTTTCCATTTTTACAATTTCAAATTATCTCAATTTAAGAGAAATTTTTAAGATCATAATATTCTTGTCTATATTAATAATAGTAAATAATAGTTATATTTTTAGAGGCTACCAGGAAGTTTTAGTATTTTCTTATGCAGTTTTTTTGGGATGTTTTATTTTTGAATTTCAAAAAAATTATAAAATAAAAGAAATGTTGCTCTTATTAAGTTTATTTTTTGTTATTCTTTGGATTAAAAATGAAGCATTTATTTTTGCTTTAATGCTTTTTGTATCATTTATAACTTTTATGCCTAAAAAACAATTTTTATTATATACAGTCTTTTTTGTAATTCTGATCTTTTTAAGAATATTGCTCTATAAACTATTTCAGTTTGATTTGAATTTCCAGTCAGGAAATTATGAAAAAATATCTTTCAATAGTTTAGATTATTTTATTTCTTTTGAAAGATTATTTATAATTATTAAATTTTCAATTATATCTATGATCAAATCGCCCCTAGTTTTTATAGTGTTTATTGTCACTTATTTAAATTTTTATATTAACAAAAATTTTATTAGCAAGGTCGTTTTCTTAAATTTAAACTTAAATATTTTATTTATATTTTTTGCCTATTTATTAACCTCATTTCCACTTTCTTTTCACCTATCCACATCTATTGATAGATTAATTTTTCAAGCACTAGGTTTCAATATTATTGTTTTAGTTATTTTTATAAATAAATTATCAACAAAAAGCCCAAAAGATTTTTATTAATTTTAATGAGAAAATTGATAAGATAATTTTTGATAGTTTTCATGAGACAAATAAATTATAAATTCTATAAATATAAAAGTATTTCTATAATATTAATTCAATATTTATTTTAAATAAGTGATTAGAATAATAAAAAACCTAGTAAGAGCTGAGCTTGCTAAACCCTTAACAGAACAGAAAATAATCTCTGTATTACCAAATAGAGTTTATAGTTTTGGTAAAAAAAATCGAAAAAAATTTTTTTACGTTATTAAAAGAAAGTTTAATGCAAATGGTATGTTCTCAAATCTCAGATTTGTTATAGATCATATTATTTACGCAAAAAAAAAAAATTATATCCCTATAGTTGATATGAAAAACTTTCCTACAGTTTATAATGAAAAGAAAAAAATAAATAATAAATCAAATTCTTGGAATTATTATTTTAAATCAATTAATTTTTATAATCTTAAAGAAATATATAAAAGTAAAAATGTAATTTTTTCTTCAAACATAACCTTAAGAAAATTTGAAATAGATCAAGATTTATATTCACAAAAAATATTTAATAAATATATAAAGATAAATGAGAAAATTTTAAAAAAATATAAAATTTTAAAAAAAAAAATTTTTAGCAAAAAAGATAACAACAAAGTATTGGCGGTGCATATAAGAGGTACTATGCAAAGAATAGTAGCTGGTCATAGTTTTCCACCAAGACCAAAAGATATACTGAAGGAATGTGACAAAATATTTACTAAACATAATTGTAAAAAAATTTTTTTAGTTACAGAGGATTTGATTTATTATGAAGAATTCAAATCTTTTTATAAAAATAAATTAATTACCTTAAGTACACCAAGATCGAGGCCTAGTATATTTGGAAATCACAATGAACACTTTCTTAAATATAATAGAAAATTTCATAGATATAAGTTAGGTGAAGAATCTATAATCGACACTTTGTTACTGTCAACAGCAAGGATTTTTTTATACACAGACTCTAATATTTGGAGATTTTCAACAGTTTTTTCAAAGAAAAAACAAATTAGACATGAATTTATTACAAATCGGAATTCGAGAAATCAATTTATAGCTAGATGGAAATGGTATTTGCATTTTTACTTGCCTTTTATATTTGGCGATATTGAATACAAGTTAAAAATTAAATAGTTATTTGAATAGTTTTCTAAAAATATTTCTTAAAGAATATTCTCTAGAAGGTATTTTTTTTGAAGGATTAATTTTTTTTGATGTTTTGGTAATTATTGCTAATCCACTATCTTCGAAATAAAAAGAAACTTTTAAGCTTTTTTGATTAGAATTATAGATTTCAATTATTTTTTTAAAAGTATCTTTGTTATTATTTTCAATCCATTCATTGTTTCTCCATGCTTTTTTATGATAAGGTAACCAAGAAATATCATCAATTATAAATAACCCACCGGTTTTAAGTTTATAAATATACATAAAAAAAATCTTCTCTACATGTTTTGCCGTATGTTCTGTATCTAAAAATATTACATCTACCGGCCACTTAACAAAATTATTTACTTTTTTAAAATTATCATCTCTACTTTGTAAAAATTTCCAATTTTTATTTTTAATAATTTTTGAATAATCAATTGTATCTACAGAAAATAACTTACTTTTTGTTCTATTACAAAATTCTAAAAATAGAGAAGTAGATATTCCTTTATCAACTCCAAATTCTAAAATATTTATTTTATTAAATTTTTTATATTTAAAATAATTATTTATTAAATTTTTAATTTTTTTATACGTAGTAACTTTGTTATATTTTTTTAAAATAGAGTTCATTATTTATTTAAAAATATTTTTTTATTAAACCAAATTTAATTATGCAATACACTGCTCTAAAGGCATCCTTAATTCCAATTTTTTTTCCTTCTTCATAGGTTCTGCCAAAATAATTTATACCAACTTCAAAAATTTTAATTTTTGGCTTTATGTTTGCAATTTTATGAGTTATTTCAATTTCAAAACCAAATCTTTCTTCTTCGATATTCATATTTTTTACTATTTCTTTCTTGAATACTTTATATCCTGTTTCAACATCAGTTAGATTTAAATCTGAAAATATATTTGAAATTAATGTAATCATTTTATTAGCTAAAGAATGCCAAAAAAATAAAACTCTACTAGTTTCTGATGATCTAAATCTTGTACCATAAACTACATCAGCATCAAATTTTTCAAACGGTAAAAGAAGTTTGGGATAATCAGCTGGATCGTATTCTAGATCTGAGTCTTGAATTATAATAAGATCACCACTTGCTTTTTTAAAGCCTTCTCCAATTGCATTACCTTTACCCTTGTTATTTTTAATATCTATAATTATATCAAAAAGCTCTTCATTTTTATTTAATATGTTTATGGTATTGTCTTTAGATCCATCGTTTACTATTATAATTTCAAAATCTTTATCAATTATACTTTTAATGCTTTTAATTTTATTTAAGACAGCAATAATTGTTTTTTCTTCATTGTAAGTTGGTAATATTATTGAAACTTTCATTTAAAAGTATTTAAATTGTTCAAAGAATTATTAGTATAAACTAATTATAATGTATATAGATAAAAAAAATTATTGGCTACGAATACCGATCTTAGATGAAATATTAAAAAAAGTTCTTTTAAAAAATAGGACAAATATATTTAAATTATTTAAAAAAAATATTAATTATAATAAATCGACTAAAATAATTGACGTTGGGACTACACCAATATTAGATAAACATGAAAATATACTATTTCAAAAGTATATGTGGACTAAAAATATAACAGGGTTTTCAGATCAGGATTGCAGCATATTAAAAAAAAAGTACAAAAAATGTAGTTTTTTAATTGGTGATGCTAAAAATATCAAACTTAAAAAAAACTCTTTCGATGTATCTTTTTGTTCAGCAACAATAGAGCATGTTGGAAGTTATAAAGATCAAAAAAGATTAATAGCTGAATTATATAGAATATCTAAAAAAAACGTTTTTGTAACAACACCAAACAGGGGCTTTCCGATTGATTTCCACACAAAAATACCTTTAATTCATCTTTTACCAAAAAAAACACATAGGTTTTTATTAAAATTATTTGGTCTTCATTATTTTAGTAAAGAGGAAAATCTTAATTTATTATACTCATTTGATATAAAAAAAATTTGTAAAGAGCTTAAGATAAAAAATTATAAGATAATTTATAATTATTTTATTTTTTTAAAATCTAATATTATTTTAATAATAAAAAAATGAAGTCTGTCTACTATTGGTCTCCATATCTTACTCATGTTGCTACAATTAAAGCAGTTATAAATTCTGCAATTACTTTAAAAAAATATTCTAAAGTCCATGAACCAATCATAATAAACTCTTGTGGTGAGTTTGATATTTATTCTGACATATTAGAAAAAAATAATATTAAAATAATAAATTTGATTTCTTTCAATTTTCATAAATTTCTACCTACTGGAGGGTTCTTAAAAAGTAGATTTTCTTTTCTTATGATATTTATAATTTCATTTTTACCTTTATTATTTTTAATTAAGAGAGAGAAACCAGATTATTTTGTTTTCCATCTAATTACTTCTTTACCAATTATAATTTTGAATTTAATAAAAAATAAAACAAAATTTATTTTGAGAATTTCGGGACTTCCAAAATATAATATATTTAGAAAATTTTTTTGGAAAAATTTAGGGAAGAATATATTTAAAGTCACTTGCCCCACTATTGCTACGGTTAATGATTTAAAATCATTCAAAATATTTGATGAAAAAAAAATTTTTTTATTAAGAGATCCGATTATTAATATAAAAAAAATCTCAAAGTTGAAAAATCAAAAAAGTAAATCTGATGTTAATAATAATGATTATCTAATACTATCAGTAGGGAGACTAACAAAGCAAAAAAATTTTAGTTTTTTGATAGGGTGTTTTGATCAAATTTTAAACGTAAAAAAAAATGCTAAATTACTAATTATTGGAGAAGGGGAAGAAAAATATAATTTACAAAAACTAATAGAACAAAAAAATTTATCAAACAAAGTACTTTTGTTAGGTTTTC
>MDSV01036718.1_pt1 | contig 21041 bp, 18 predicted proteins | sample 810851 | NCBI WGS metagenome assembly MDSV01 (sample SAMN05326640, study PRJNA326480) | marine metagenome | isolation source: seawater | place: Atlantic Ocean: North East | collected 2012 | reverse complement strand
TCAGCGCGGAGATCAACAGCAGCAGAACCAGCGCGCTTCCGGCAAAGCGCAGCCGCGCCAGCGCATAGCCGGCCATCGAAGACAGGAACAGCGTCAATCCGGTGACGATGACGGCGATATAGAGCGAGTTGAAATATTGCCGGGCAAAGGGCTGATAGGCGAAGACCTCGGAAAAGTTCGACCAGTGGAATGTCGCCGGGATCAGCGCGGCCGAGGAGAACACGTCCGCCTGACCCTTGAGCGCGCCCGACAGCATCCAGATGAACGGGAACACGAAGGGAATGGCGAGTGCGGAAAGGCCGACAACCCAGCAGATGCGGGTGATCTTCTGTTGCAGGCGGTAATTCATTTGCGCACCGTTTTCAAAAGCATCTGCAGGATGGTGAGCGCCAGGATCAGCACGAACAGCACCACGGCGAGTGCCGAGGCATAGCCGGTGTTGAAGAACTTGAAGCCCTGCTCATAGATGTAGAAGGCGAGCACGAGGGTGGCGTTCTGCGGCCCGCCGCCGGTCATGAGATAGATATGGTCGAACACCTTCAGCGAGCCGACCACCGTGATCACCATGATCACCAGCGTCGTCGGCGCCAGCAGCGGCCATGTGATGCGGCGGAAGATGTCCCAGCCATTGGCGCCCTCCAGCCGCGCGGCTTCCTCATAATCGCGCGGGATCGCCTGCAGTGCCGCGATATATAGGATCATGTTGAGGCCCACGGTCTTCAGCACGCGGGTGACGATCACCGAGGCCATCGCCCAGCGCGGCTCGTGCAGCCAGTTCGGCCCGTCAATGCCGACGACCGAGAGCGCCTGATTGACCGCGCCGCTTTCATGCTGGAGCAGGAAGGTCCAGATGATCGCCCAAGCCACGGCGGATGTGATGACGGGCGCGAAGAACAGCGTGCGGAAGACGACCACGCCCCGGAAGGGCCGCGACAGCGCGATCGCAAGCCCGAGCGCCAGCGCCATGTTGAGCGGCACGAGGCCCACCGCGAACACCAGCGAATTGCCGAGCACGTGCCAGAACGTGTCGTTGCGGGTCAGCGCGTCGACATAGTTCTCCATGCCGACGAAGCGGGATTGCTGGGTCAGCAGGTTCCACTCCGTGGTGGAATAGTAGAACACGGCGATCAGCGGGCCGACGAAGAAGATCAGGAACCCGGTCAGGATCGGGCTGACGAACAGCCAGCCGGCGATCGCCTCACGCGTCTTCAGTGTCAGTCCGGAACGGAGAGCGGACATCATCGCTTCCTTTATGCGGGCGAATTTCGAATGTTTTTGGTTTCCGGCGGCGTTTCGCAGACCGAGGCCACGTCAATATGGCATGCCTCCCTCACCCTGCGTCATCCTCGGGCTTGACCCGAGGATCCAGGCCTCGCGACGGGCGCTGGTGGATGCTCGGGGCAAGCCCGAGCTTGACGCGAAGAGAAGGGATAACCTCAGCGGTGACGCAAAAGCACCGCCGGAAAACCTCTCTTACTTCAGCAGCGGGTCGATATCGTCGCAGAGCCTTGCGAGCACGGCGGGCACATCCGCGTCGGCTGCCCACAGCGCGTCGAAATCGGGCCGCGATGCGGCCTCGATCTGCGGGTAGCGCTCATGGCTCGGCAGCACCGAACCGCCCTCAATCCCGGCCGCCACGATTTCCATCTGTTCCGGCGTCACGGCAGGGTTGCTGGAAAGGAACGCATCGCTCTCCAGAACGCTGATGCGCGCCGGCGGGAAGAACTCGGCCATCTTGGCGACGTTTTCCGCCGAGGTCATATGCGCCAAAAATTCGGCCGCGACCTCCTTGTTCTTGCCCTGTGCGAAGGCGACGACGGCGGCCTGGCCGACGGTCGAGGCTTCGCCCGCCGGACCGGAGGGAAGCGGCGCGATCCCCCAGTCGAAACCGACATCCGCCAGTTTGGTGACGCGCGAAATCTGCGTCATCGTCAGAGCCGCGTTGCCGGAGAAGAAATCGCCCTGCTCGCCGGGCGGCACGGTCGACTGATCGGCATAGACCATGTCGTGGAAAAGCTGCACGGCTTCCGCTGATTCCGGGCTGTCGAGCGTGCAGGCGCCATCGGTCCAGGCCTCGCCGCCATAGGCGCGCACGATCGGCATCAGATTGTGCATCACGCGGGCGCCATAGCCCTGGCCGTCGACGGTCTCATAGCCCCAGACGCCGGCATCGGCGTTGCGCAGGGCGGCCGCATCGGATTTGAGCTGTTCCCACGTCCATGTGCCGTCCGCCGCGCGCTCGGCAGGCGTTTCCAGACCGGCCTCGTCATAGAGCGTCTTGTTGAAGTAGATCAGGAAGGGCGAGGTGGAGAAGGGGATGCCGTAAACCGCATCGCCCTTGGTCCACAGGCCCATCGCCGGCTCGGAGAAATCGGCATAATTGTAATCATCAGCCGCCGTCAGCGTGTCGGAAACATCTTCAAGCACGCCGGCATTGACGAAGGCGGGCGCTGAGCTTTCCAGAAGCCAGCCGAGATCGGGCGGATTGCCGCCGGCAAGCTGCAGGGTCAGCTTCTGTACGTAATCGCCGAACGGAATGGTGTCGAACTGCACCGTGACGTCCGGATGGGTTTCGGTAAAGCTTTCGGCAATGCCGTTCAGCATGGCCAGATGCGCCTCGCTGCCGGTCCACACGGTGAACCGAAGCTCCTCGGCCGCCGCCGCCGAAGCGAGCGTGCCGGTGAGGGCTGTTGCGATGATTAAACGCTTAATCATTTGGGTCGACATGATCTCTTAAACCTCCCGTTTCAGATCAGATTCAAATTGCTTTCAGCGTTTCACCCGGCACATAGCCGAGCGGTTGCATGATATTCTCGGGCACTTTCCCGGGCTCGCGGATTTTTGCGATCAGGGTTTCGACGGCCCGTTCCCCCATTTCCTCCCTGGGAATGGAAATGCGGGTCCAGCGCTCGCCCTCGGCCTCGTCGAACAACGGGGCGGCGAGGGCGACGACGGAGATGTTGTCCGGAATTGTCAGGCCGCGCGCGGCGAGCTGACGTTCCAGCGCCACGGCATGGGCAAAGGTCTCGGCAAGGACCACGGTTATCCCGCTTTTCAGCAGATCGTCGATCCATGCAGGGCTTATCTCTTCCGGCGCGATCCTCTCGACGGAGAGCGACAGGTCGCCATGACCGTTTTCAAGGAAGCCGCGCTCGCGGTCCTCATTCTGCTCGCGCACCTCCCGCTCGCCGATCAGCATCAGCGCGCGATGTCCCATCGCGCGGCAACGGGTCACGACATCGCTGACGGCGCTGCGGTAGTCCGGCGCCACCCAGCTTACATGCCCGCCCTCGACCTCGCGTCTGCCGATGGTGACGAAGGGGAAGCCGATATCGCAGAGCCGCTTCAGATCGTCCTTGTCCTGCGCCGCGCCCAGAAGGATTGCACCGTCGGCAATGCCCATGCGATTGGTGCCCTTGGGGAAGATGCTGCGCCGGCCTTTTTCGAGCGTCGACGAGGTGAAAAGCAGCAGATCCTGCCCGGAGCGCATCGCGCCCCGCTCTATGCCAAGCAGGAAGGGATAGAAGAAGTTCTTCCGGTCGGCGGGAAAGACCGCCTCATAGGTAAACACGCCGATGATATTGCGTCGTCCGCCCGCGAGCGATTGCGCCACGACATCCGGCGCATAGCCAAGCGCTTCCATGGCCGCGCGAACGCGCTTTTCGGCTTCCTCGCCAACACGGATGGTCTTGCCGGGCTTCGGCGAAATCACGGCGGATACTACAGCGGTGGAAACCCCCGCCATCGCCGCGACATCGCTCTGGGTCACGCGCCGCGCGCGCTTCGGCCCGGTCAAAGTCAAGATATCCTCCCGAATGCTTTTGATTAAGCGTATAATCAAGCCGTAAAGCAGTCAATAGGAATCATACGGAATTGTTGCTAGGCGGCAAACGGGTCAAAACGGCCCATATGAACTTAGCCATCCAGATGTCCGCTGCCATCTTGCCATCAACTTTGCCGCTCACTACATTTGAGTATGTCGCATTTGGCGACCCATGCAAAAGGAGGGAACGATGGCAGAGCCGCAACTATCAGTACGTAGCGCCCGCGCGCGCGACCTGGCGCATCGTCTGGCCCAGCGCGAAAAGCGGTCCATTGCCGATATCGTCGAGCGCGCGCTTGAGATTTATGCCGAGCGGGAAGCCGGCCGGGAACCCGCACGGCAATTCTACGCGCGTCTTGCCGGCGAAGAAGGCGAGGATATTGATCTTGAAGCGATTATTTCCGCCCACCGCAGACCCCATGGCGGGCCGGAATTGTGATCTTCCTCGATACCAACGTGATTTCGGAAACTCTGCGTCATGCACCTGACGGCCATGTGCTCGACTGGCTCGTCCGTCATGACGGCGAACTCGCGCTGCCCACCGTGGTCATCGCCGAGATCGCTTTCGGAATCGCGAAAATCCACCCCGACCAGCGCGCAAATCGGCTTGAGGAGGGGTTGTCAGCATGGCGCAATCGCTTTGCCGATCGGATATTTGGGTTTACCGAATCCGCGGCGCTTGCCTATGGCGAGATCATGGGCGCTGCGGCGCGTCATGGTCGGCCGATGTCCGTCCCGGACGGCATGATCGCGGCCATCGTCAAGGTTCATGACGGCACGCTTGCAACGCGCAACATCAAGGACTTCCGAGAGACAGGGATTGAACTCGTCTCGCCTTGGGAAGGATAGGCGCGTTTTCCTGCCTTCAACGAGCCCCTACCGCCGCGACAGCGCCACCGAGGAACAGGGCGCGTCCAGCAGGTCGGCGAGTTCGTCATCGAGATGCATCAGCGAGATCGAGACGCCGGCCATGTCGAGCGAGGTGTAGTAGCGCCCGACCAGCGATCGCGTGACCTTGAGCCCGTGCGCCTTGAGCCGCTTTCTGATGCGGCCGTTCAGGATGTAGAGTTCCATATCGGGCGTCGCGCCCAGCGAATTGACCAGGAGGGCGACGCGGTCGCCCTCCTTCGGCATCATTTCATCGAGCAGACGGTCGATCACGAGATCGGCGGCCTGATCGGCCGTGCCGATGGCGGCGCGGGCGATGCCGGGCTCGCCATGAACGCCGACGCCGATTTCCATCTCGTCGGGTCCGAGCTGGAAGGTCGGGCGGCGGGTTTCGATCGAGGCGCCGGGTTCCAGCGCCAGCCCCATGGTGAAGGTGCGCTCATTGGCCCGCCGCGCCACCGCCACGCAGGCGTCAAGCGGCATCATCCGCTCGCAGGCAGCACCGGCGACCTTGAAGATGAACACATTGCCGGCGACCCCGCGCCGCGTGGCCCGCATTTCCTTCGGCGAGGAGGCGATGTCGTCGGTGGTGACGACGGCCTGCACTTCGATGCCCTCGGCGGCGGCCATTTCGGCGGCGATCTCGAAATTCATTACATCGCCGGAGAAATTGCCGAAAATGTGCAGTACGCCGGCCCCGCCATCAACCGCGCGGGTGGAGGCAAGGATCGGATCGGGCGGCGGGGCGGCAAACACATTGCCGACGACAACCGCATCCGCAAGCCCTTGGCCGACATAGCCGAAAAAGCCGGGCTCGTGCCCCGCGCCGCCGCCAATGACGAGGCCGACCTTGCCGGGGCGGGGGGCGTGAGCGGAGCGGAGCGCACGTGGAGCGCCCGGAACCGGGGCCAGGATTTCCGGATGCGCCAGAAGCGCGCTCGCCAGCGTCTCGTCGACCGCGTCCTGCGGGCGGTTGATGAATTTCTTGGTTTGGACCCGTTCGGGGAGCTGGGTGGTTCTGGCGGTCTCCATCCGCTGCGGCCGGATCTCCACGTTCTCGGAGCGCAATATGCCCCATGCCGTATCCACATCGGTGACCAGCACGCTGACATAGCCGCCGCGCAGCGCCGCGAGGATCGCCTGCACCTTGTCGATCCCGCCGGCCACCGCGATGCGCTGGGGAATGGCGCGAAGGGCGGCAAGCTCAATGCCGACCGTGCGCCCGTCGAGCGGGCCGGCGACGGGCTCGCCGCGCGCATTGATCAGCCGGCCGGCAATGCTGCCGACGGCGGCGTGATAATGCTCGTTGACGTTCACCTTGTCGAAGAAGCCGCTGGTGTGGATCGTGCTTTCCGCCCGAAGCGACGAGATGCCGAGTAGGATGCGGTTCGCCGCCGCCAGCACGCCAAGCTGTTCGGCGATCACCGGCTCCTCGAACAGCACGTCCCGGACGGCCGCTGACGAGAGAATCGCGGGCGACGACAGCGGAATGCAGCGGGCGTCCAGCGCCTCGGCGAGCCGCGTCGCGCAGGCTTCCGGCGTCCACGGGATCTTGGCGGTCGTGCCACCGGTGGCCTGAACCACGCGCATGTCCCTGAGGTTGACCCGCTCGACGGCATTGGCGATCGCCAGCATCGTCCGGCCCCAGGTCACCGCGATGGTATCGCCGGATTGCGCATGCAGCGCCAGCACCTGCGCGCCAGCGGCCCCCAACCGCTCCGTCAGCGTGCGTTCGCCGCCGGTTGACGGGATCACCAGACAATCGGCGAGACCGAAATGCTCCTTGAGGCTCTGGGCCAGCGATAATTGTCGGAATTTTTCCGGCGCGATTTCGATCGAAACGATCCCGCGCGTGCGGGCGTCGGCGAGATAGGCGTTCACCGTCGGACGGGAGATGCCCATGGCAACCGCGATGTCGCCCTGGGTCATGCCCTCCTCGTAATAGAGCCATGCCGCCCACAGCAGTGGGTCTGAGCCGAAGCGCAGCGGCAATTGGGAGCCGGATTGCCTCTCTGAGGCGGACAGGGCGCGCGGACCGCTCTTTCGTGCCATCAGCGGGTCTCTCGCTCGGCTGCCGCAGATACCCACTCGCTGGCAGCGTCGATCAGCGCGGCAGCGGAAACGGCTCCGGGGTCCAGATGGCCGATGGTGCGCGCGCCAAGGCGGGCGGCGCGGCCCTTGGCCGCCACCATGCCGCGCGTCGCCTCCGCTCCTTCGGCGGCGGCCGCAGCGGCGCGTTCCATCACCTGGACGAGCATTGCACCTTCGGCTCTGGCATCGCGTATTGCATGGGTGGCGGGCAGCCAGGCATCCAGCATGGTCTTGTCGCCGGGGGATGCCTTACCGCGTTCCTCGATCCCTTCCGAAATCGAGATCAGAATATCGGCGAGACGTTCTACCGGCACCTGTTTTTCTTCCGGCATGGCAAGGCCGGCGCGGGTCAATCCGCTGGCATAGAGCGGCCCGGTGGTGGCGCCGACGGCATTGAGGAAGGAGCGGCCCGCCTGCGTCAGTGCGATCCTGAGCGAGGCGTAATCGGAGGCATTGTGGGTGAGCGCCACCGCCGCGGCGGAAAAGCCCTCGGCCATGGCCGTGCCGTGGTCGGCATCGCCGATCGCCCCGTCCAGTTCCGCGAGATAATCGCGTTCATCATTCATCCGGCGCGCGAAGGCGCGAAACAGATCGGCGAGGGCATGGCAATCGAGATACATCATGGCCGCATTATGCTGCGAGGTGGCGGGCGAGCACAAGCTTTTCCGTGCCCGCCCGCGCCGCCTTCATCAATCCTGAAGGCGGCGGGAGAACCCATTTCCAAGTTCGGTCAGGATCATGCAGCAGGAGGTGGCTCCGGCATCCAGAACACCGCGCGAGCGCTCGCCAAGCCGGCTGGCGCGCCCGATGCGGGCAACCAGATCGATGGTGGAGTCCCGGCCCTTTTCCGCGGCTTGCGCCATCGTTTGAAGGGCAGGGGCGAAGCCGTCTGCCTTCGCGGCGTCGAATGCCTCGACGGCTGGAACCAGCGTGTCGATCAGCGTCTTGTCGCCGACCTTGGCTGAACCGGTGGAGCGCACGCCAGCCAGCCCCGCATTGAGCATCTGCGAAAACGCATCGGCGTCGATCGCGGTGCGGCCCTTGATAGATGACGCCATTTCCTGGAACATTAGACCGTAGAGCGGACCCATCGAGCCGCCGATCTCCGACATCAGCACATCCGACAGCACGCTCATTGCCTCGTCGAGCGGCATCGATGAGCCGGCGATCCGCTCGGCCGCGCGGCCGAAACCCTTGGCCATGTTGATACCGTGGTCGCCGTCGCCGATCTTGCCGTCGATCTCCGAAAGCCAGGCCTTGTTCTCGACGATCACCGCCGCGATCTCCTCGACGATCGCCGCATTGCCGGCATTCTTCACCGAAGGGCCGTTGATGGTTTCGGGCGCGCGCGGCGCGTCGTTCTCGGTGTTTGCCGTCTTCGCCTGAGCGGTGGTGGCAGCCTTTGCTGCGGATCGCTGGATTGCCGGCGCGGCATTGCCGGTCTGGCTGAAGCCGGGCGCGGTGGCTTCCATATCCAGCAGCGCCTTCATCTCATCGTCCAGCACCATGACCGATAGCGTCGCGCCGATCATTTCCAGCGAGGTGAAGTAATTGCCGACATAGGCGCGGTAGACGCTCGCGCCGCGCGCCTCGATTTCCTGCTCCATGCGGTCATAAAGCACGTAGAGTTCGTTGACCGGGGTCGCGCCCAGCCCGGAGACCAGAACAGCGACCTCGCTGCCCTTCGGCAGATCATGATCGTCCATGACGATCTTGACCATGTCGGCGGCGACCGCGTTGGCGCTCTTCAGCGGCTCCACGCGGGTGCCAGGCTCGCCGTGGTGGCCGATGCCGACCTCCATCGTGCCCGGTTCGATCTGGAAGTTCGGATGACCGACGGCCGGCAGGGTGCACGGGCCAAGCCCGACGCCGACGGAGCGCACGCTGTCGATCGCCTTTTGCGCGGCGGCCTGCACTTCGGCAAGCGATCCGCCTTTGGCGGCGACCGCGCCGGCGATCTTCCACATGAAGATCTCGCCGGCCACGCCGCGGCGCTTCTCGCGCTCGGAAAGCGGCGCGGAGCAGACATCGTCATTGGCGACCACGGTCGCGACCTCGATGCCCTCTTTCTCGAGCATGCCGGCGGCCATTTTGACGTTCATGTTGTCGCCCGCATAGTTGCCGTAAAGCACGGCGACGCCCGCGCCGCCATCGGCTGCGCGCATCGCATCGGCAAAGCTCTTGGCCGTCGGCGAGGAGAACAGTTCGCCGACAGCGACCGCGTCCACCATGTTGCGGCCGGTGTAGCCGATGAAGGCCGGCTCGTGGCCGGAGCCGCCGCCGGTGACGATGCCGACCTTGCCGGAAACCGGCGCTGTCTGCGATACGATCACGCGCGGATTGGCCGGGTCGAGCCGCACCAGATCGCGGTGGGCCCTGACGAAACCGGCCACGGTCTCGTCGACAAGATCGTCGGGGTTGTTGATAAATCTCTGCATTGAAGCGACCTTATCGTTCATCATTTACCGGACGGTGTAGCCGCCATCGACCAGAAGATCGGCGCCGTTGATCATCGCCGCCTCGTCGGAGGCGAGGAACACGGCGGCGGCGGCGATTTCTTCCGGCTCGGCAAAGCGGCCGCTCGGGATCTGGGCCTTCATCGCCTCGCCCTTCTCGCCTTCCCAGGCCTTGCGGCCGAGATCGGTCATCACCACGGTGGGCGAGATCGAATTGGCGGTGATGCCGTGCTTACCCCATTCCAGCGCCAGCGTCTTGGTGACGCCGATCACGGCGAATTTGGTGGCGCAATAGGCGACATGGCCTTCGATGGCGACCGAGCCGGCCTGGCTTGCGAGGTTGACGATCCGCCCGCCCTTGCCAGCGGCAATCATCGCGCGCCCGACGGCCTGGCACATCAGATAGGTGCCGGTCAGGTTGACTGCGATGGTGCGGTCCCAGGCGGCTTTCGAAAGCTCTTCGGCAGGCGCTAGATCGACAATGCCGGCCGAGTTGACGAGGATATCGATCTCGCCGAGCGCGGCTTTGACGTCGGCGACCGCAGCTTCGATGCTCTCGCTGTCGGTGACGTTGCAGGCAAACGCCTTCGCGCCGTCAAGCGCGGCGGCCATGGCATCGGCCGCATCGCGGTTCATGTCGAGAATGGCGACGCGCGCGCCCTTGGCAGCAAACGCCCGGGCAATCGCCGCGCCGATGCCGGATGCCGCGCCGGTGACGACCGCGACCTTGCCGGCAAGTGAAAATTCAGGGGAAGACGCCATCGAAACGTCCTTTCTTCTGGCTGCTGTGACGGCCGTGCCGCGACGGGTCGCCCGCGGCCGCTATCGGCCGCAGGCGGTATTCGGATTTACTGACGCTGCTGCAGGAGCTCGTCGACATTGTCGGCGGTCACCGGCGTCCACGGCACATTGTACTGCTTGGATTCGCCGTTGTTCCACTGCATTTCCGGGTATTTTTCCCAGATGCCGGAGGTCGGCTCATAGTCCGGATTGACGGCCTTGATGGCGACGTCGATCGCGCCGAGCGCCTGGGCCTGGCCATCCTGCAGGATCGAGTGCATGTCGCCGCGCTTGACGGCTTCCAGAGCATCGGTCACGCCGTCGACGCCGGCAATCGAGAAGTCGCTGAGGTTGAGGCCAGCGGCCTTGATCGCCTCGATCGCGCCAAGCGCCATCTCGTCATTCTGCGCGATCACGCCCTTGATGTCGTTGCCGTGCGCGGTCAGCCAGTTTTCCATCAGGGACTGCGCTTCCGCGCGGCTCCAGTTGGCGGTCTGCTGCTCGACAACGCTGACGCTGTCGCCGCATTCGGCTATCGCCTTTTCATTGCCTTCGCCGCGCTGGATCTGCGCCGACTGGCCGATCGGGCCTTCGATGATGACGACATCGCCGGTGCAGCTGATGTCATCGAGTACGGCCTTGGCTTCGAGATAGCCGGCCTCGACATCGTCCGAGCCGACATAGGAGGTCAGGAGATCGGAGTTGACCTGGGTGTTGGAACCAACCACCGGAATGCCGGCATCGGAAGCGGATTCGACGGCCGTTGCGCCGGCTTCGATGTCGATCGGGACGAAGACGATCGCGTCATAGCCCTGGGTGATCATGGTTTCGAACTGTTCCTGCTGAACCAGCGCGTCATAGCGGCCGTCGAAGATGGTCAGGTCGACGGAGCCGTCCTTGACCGAGGGGTGGTTTTCAGCGGCATTGGCCCAGAGCTGCATGAATTCGGCGTTGAGGCCGTAAACGGCGGCGCCGATCTTCAGCGGGTCCTGCGCGCTGGCGGTGGTGGCGGCGAATGCGGCGCCGACCAGGGCTGTGGTTGCCAGGATATTACGAAGTTTCATGTCGGGTTTCCTCCCTTTGTGACATGGTGGGTGCCGCTATGCGGCGTGGAAGAACCGGCGATGCCGGATTTCAGGCTTCGCTCTTGCGCGAGCGGTCGAGCATGACGGCGGCGACGATCAGCGCGCCCTTGATGACCTGCTGGTAGTAGGATTCGACGCCCAGCAGATCGAGGCCGTTATTCATCACGCCGATCAACAGCGCGCCGATGACGGTGCCGCTGACCCGGCCGATGCCACCGGAAAGACTGGTGCCGCCGATCACCACCGCGGCGATTGCGTCAAGCTCATAGGCGATGCCGGCCTGCGGCAGCGCCGAGCCCGTGCGGGCGGCGAGCACCATGCCGGCGAGCCCGGCAAGCGCGCCGGAGATGACATAGACGAGAAAGCGGATGCGGTTGACGCTGAGGCCGGAGACCTTGGCCGCATGCGGATTGCCGCCGACGGCATAGATGTGGCGGCCGAACCGGGTATTGGTCAGCACGAAATGGGCGACGAGGAACACCAGCGCGAACAGGATGATCGGGACCGGAAGGCCGAAGATATCGCCCGTGCCGATCCAGCGATAGCCGTCGGTCAGCGCCGGGATTGGGCGTCCGCCGGAATAGATCAGCGTCAGGCCGCGCGCCGCCGACAGCATGCCGAGCGTGGCAACGAAGGCGGGGACAGAAAACTTTGCCACCGCCGTGCCGGAAATCGCGCCCATGGCGATGCCGGCGGCAAGGCCGATGACGATCGCGATCGGCGCGATATAGGGCGTGCCGGGAATGAAGGCGCTGGATGAGGTGGTGGCGAAGGAGGCCGAGACCACCCCGGCAAGGGCGACCACGGAGCCGACCGAAAGATCGATGCCGCGCGTCAGGATCACGAAGGTCATGCCAATGGCGAGGATGCCGTTGATCGAGGTCTGCCGCAGCACGTTGACGATATTGCGCGGGCTTAAAAAATTCTCGCTGACGATCGAGAGCACGATGCAGACCAGGATAAGCGCGATCAATATGCCGTAGCGCTGGGCGATCGGCCCCAGCCGCTCGGTCATCGGCCGCTTCTGCTCGGTTCCGGCGCCCGCCGGGTTTTTGGCATTATCAGTGTCAGTCAACGTATGGTCCTCCCCGATTGACGGGTTATCGGCAGGTGGAAGGCGCTCGTTTTGCGGCGTCCAGGTCCTGCGACATTTTTTTACGCTGCGAGATGCAGCAGTTTTTCGGCGGACATCTCCGCCCGGTCCAGCGTTCCGGCAACCCGGCCGTCGCGCATCACGATGGCGCGGTCGGCCATGCCAAGCACTTCGTCGGTCTCTGAGGAAATCATGACCACGGTTCCGCCGGCCTTGGCGAAATCGGACATGACGCGATAGATTTCCCGCTTGGCGCCGACATCGACGCCGCGCGTCGGCTCGTCCAGCAGCAGCACCTTCGGTTCGGTCAGGAACCATTTGCCGAGAACGACCTTCTGCTGGTTACCCCCGGAAAGGTTGGAAACGCCGAGTTTCAGCGATGCTGTCTTGATATTGAGCGTATCGACCATGCGCCCGGCGGCTTCCGTCTCGGCCTTGCCGTTCATCATCAGCGGGGTCGACATCCGGTCGAGCGTCGCAAGGCAAAGGTTCTCCCGGACATCCCCAGTGAGAACGAGGCCCGAGACCTTGCGGTCCTCTGTCACATAGGCAAGGCCCGCCGCGATCGCCTCGGCGGGGCGGGTGATCTCTCGGCGGACGCCGTTGATCTCGACCGTGCCGTCGGTTTCGTCCGACAGGCCGAACAGCCGGTCGAAAATCTCGCTGCGCCCGGAGCCCATCAGCCCGTAAAGCGCCAGGATTTCACCGCGATGGGCCTCGAAGGATACGTCGCGCACCCCATGGGCGGCGGCAAGTCCAGCGACGCGCAGGGTCGGTTCGGTGCTCGCGGTATTGTCCTTGACGAATTCCTCGGTCAGCGGACGACCGACGATCAGGCTGATCAGACGATCCTTGTCGATATCGGCGAGCGCGCCTTCCTCGACGAAGCGGCCATCGCGAAAAACAGTATAGCTGTCGCAGATCGTGAAGATTTCGGAGAGGCGGTGGCTGACATAGATCACGCCCTTGCCGCGCGCCTTCAGCGTCTTGACCGCCTCGAAAAGCTGGTCGGCCTCGGCCTCGCCAAGCGCGGAGGTCGGCTCGTCCATGATGATGACTTCGGCATCATAGGAAAGCGCCTTGGCAATCTCGACGAGCTGTGTCTGGGCCACCGTCAGGTCCATCATCATGTCGGTTGCGCGGATGGTGAATTTCAGCCCGTCCAGCAGTTCTTGCGCTTTTGCGTTCATGGATTTGAAATCGATGCGGCCGAAGGCGCCGCTCGGCTCGCGCCCGAGAAAGATGTTTTCGGCCACCGTCATCGCCGGCACGGGGCTCAGTTCCTGTTCGATAATGGAAATGCCGTTGGCAAGCGCCTCGCCGGGGGAGGAGAACTGCACGGTCTCGCCATTGCGCTTGATTGTGCCGCGGTCGCGCGGCTGGATGCCCATGACGATCTTGAGGAATGTCGACTTGCCGGCGCCATTGCCGCCGCAAAGCGCGTGGACCGATCCCGGCATCAGCCGGAATGCGCCGTCTATCAGCGCGGGCACCCCGGAAAACGATTTTCCGAGCCCATGCACCTCAAGCAAAGCCTGCACGACAATTCCTCCCATTCTCAGTCCATCGAACTAATGTAAAATTACGCTCGACAATTGTCTTTTAACGGTATCGCTTTGCGTATGTCAAACGTGTTCTGACATTTTTAAAGCTGGTATGTGGACAAGCGGGATCGTCCCGGCTGATTGAGGCGGGTGTTCGGGACGGTGATGCGGAAAGGGTAAGGCGGCCGGAATCCTGGCGCGCTTTCAGACCCGGCGCCTCGGGCGCGGGCGAATGTCGACGTCTCTATCCGAGTGGTTACAGCCTGCGGCCGTCCTTAGAGAACAGCATCAGGCGTTCCGCGTCGAGCGACAGCGAAATGGTCTCGCCGGCGCGGATCGCGGGCTGGCCGCGCAACTCGGCGACGATGCCTTCGCCATCGGCGCTTCTGGCGTGCATGTAGGTGACGTTGCCGAGCCGTTCGGTGACCTCGCAGGTCAGCTTCACGGGTGTTGTCGCGGCTTCGGCGGAGAAGCAGTCCGGCCGCACGCCGACCACGACGTCGCCGGACAGCGGCGCCTCGGTGTCGCGCGGCGTGACCTGAAGCCCCTCAAGGCCGAGTTCGGGGATGGCGAGGAGGACAGCGCCAGTGTCGCCGCGTCCCGTCACCCGCGCGGGGATGAAATTCATCTTCGGCGAGCCGATGAAGCCGGCGACGAACATGTTGTCGGGGTCGTTGTATAGCTCGATCGGCGCGCCGACCTGCTCGATATTGCCGTCGCGCAGCACGACGATCTTGGTGGCGAGCGTCATTGCCTCCACCTGATCATGGGTGACATAGACCATGGTCGCCCCGATTTCCTCGTGCAGCCGTGCGATCTCGAGGCGCATGCGGACGCGCAACTCGGCGTCGAGATTGGAGAGCGGCTCGTCGAACAGGAAGATCTTCGGATTGCGCACGATCGCGCGGCCGATGGCGACGCGCTGGCGCTGGCCGCCCGAAAGTGCCTTCGGCTTGCGGTCGAGATAGGGTCCGAGATGCAGGATATCGGCGGCCTTGCGCACCTCCGCCCTGCGCTCCTCCTTGCTCATCCCGGCCATTTCCAGTGGAAAGCCGATATTCTCCTCCACCGTCATATGCGGGTAGAGCGCGTAGGACTGGAACACCATGGCGATGCCGCGCTTGGCGGGATCGGTGTTCGTGACATCGCGGCCATCGATCGATATCGAACCCGCCGTCACCTCCTCAAGCCCGGCGATCATCCGCAGCAGCGTCGACTTTCCGCAGCCCGACGGGCCGACGAAGACGACGAAGGCCCCGCTTTCCACGTCGAGGTTGACGTCGTGGATGACCTCCGTGCCGGAAAACGACTTGCGGACATTGCGGAGCGAGAGTTCTGCCATCGAAGCAATCCTATTTGACCGCGCCTTCGGTCAGGCCGCTGACGAACCAGCGCCCGATGAAGGCGAACAGAATGACGACCGGCGCGACCGCCAGAACGACGCCGGCCAGAAGCAGGCCCCAGTCGATCTGGTACTGGCCGATAATGCCGGCAAAGCCGACCGGGACCGTGCGTTTGGCGTCGGAGATGATGAGAACCGAGGCGAACACATATTCGGTCCATGAGGTGATGAAGGCGAAGATGGCGACGCTTGCCATGCCGGGTGCTATCAGCGGCAGCATGACCCGGCGCAGGATCACCGTCGGCGGCGCGCCGTCCATCACCGCAGCCTCCTCGATTTCCTTCGGCACGCCGGCAAAGAACGAGCGCAGCATCCAGATCGAGAACGGCAGCGCGAAGGCGACATTGACGACCACCAGTGCTGGCAGTGTGTCGATGATGCCGAGCTTGGTGAACATGCCGAACAGCGGGATCAGCACTACGATGCTCGGAAAGGCATAGGCGAGTAGGATGATGCGGAACAGCGTCCGCCTGCCCGGAAAGCGCAGCCGGAAGAAGGCGAAGGCCGCAGGCACGGCGAGTGCCAGCGTGATCAGCGTTGAAAACGTCGCCACGATCAGGCTGTTGCCGACATAGGTGGTGTAGGCGGAATTGGCGAGCAGCTTTACATAGTGCTGCAGCGTGAAGGAATGCGGAAAGAAGGTGGGTTTGCGGGCGATGATTTCCTGCGGCAGCTTGAACGAGCCGGAAACCACCCACCAGAACGGCAGCGCCACCAGGATGACGAGCGCCAGAAGGGTGAGTGCCAGCAGGAGGTTGACGGTGAGCGAACGCTTCATGATCAGCTTTCCTCCCGGTCCAGCGCCCGCGCGGTTAAAAGCGCGAAGGCGAGCAGAAGAATGGTGGCGATCACCGAAACGGTCGCCGCCTCGCTCAGGCGATAACCCTTGAAGGCGGTCTCGTAGATCAGCACCGGCATGGTGCGGGTGCCATCCGCCGGGCCGCCGGCGGTCAACAGCCAGATGATGTCGAACACGTTGAACGACAGCAGTGTCCCGATGACGGCGAGCACGCCGAGCGTCGGCTTCAACAGCGGCCAGGTGATGCGGGTAAACCGCTTCCAGGCATTGGCGCCGTCAATGCGCGCCGCCTCGTAGAGATCGCCCGGAATGCGCGTCATGCCGGCCAGCAGCATCAGCGTTATGAAGGGAAACCAGCGCCAGGAATTGATGAAGACGAGCGTGGCGAAGGCGCCGGCCGGACTTGCGAAAAAGCCGATTGGCCGATCGATGAGGCCGATCTGGATCAGCAGCGGATTGATCATGCCGCCCGAGGTCGAAAACAGCCAGCGCCAGATCATCACCACCACCACGGTCGGCACGATCCAGGTCAGGATGATCCAGGTGCGGGCGATCTTCGCGCCGCGAAACTGTTCGTTGAGGGCAAGGGCTGCGGCAAGCGCCATCACGGTCTGCAGCACGGCGTTGGCCACCACCCAGATCAGCGACAGGCCAATCGACGACCAGAGCTTGGAGCCCGACAGCATCTTGACGTAGTTTTCAAAACCGACCCAGTGCGGCTCGGTTCCGACATAGCGGACATCCTGAAAGCTGAGGATGACGGCGGACAGCAGCGGCCAGCCGAGAATCAGGAGCAGCACCAGCATGGCCGGGGCTACGAAGGCAAATGCCAGCAGTCTGGACGTTTGCATGGGCGGTCTCCTGATCCTTTCGGTGGTACGGGGCGCTTCCGCAAAAGCGTCCCGCAGCCATCCTTACTCGGCAGCTTCTTCCATGGCCTTCTGGCCGGCGGCCACGGCGTCAGCCGCGCTGTCGCCGGAAACCGTGATGTCCTGAACGGTCGCGGCCAGCAGGTTCTGGGCCGAAATCGCGGCGATCGACGGGAAGATGCGGCCGGAGGTGAAGCCGAACAGTTTGCCGTTTTTCGAGTTGGCGATCGCCGTTTCGATCTGCGGCTTGTACTTCTCGACCATCGGATCGCTCCAGAAGCTCTCGGCTTCCGCGCCGTCCGCCGTCACCGGCATGAACAGGCCCGGCTCCATGTTGAGGAACTTGCCGTAGTTTTCCGGCTCCAGCAGCCAGGAGATGAAGGTCTCGAAGGCCTCGGTCTTGGCCTCGTCATCGGTCAAAAGCATCACGGCATTGGGGTAGGCGATGGTGTAGTGTTCATCGCCGGCTTCCTTGGCCGGAATGGCCGCGATGCCGAGATCTTCCGGCGCGCCGCCGCCCTGGGTGTCGTAGGTCGAGATCACCGAGAACTGCATGATCATGCCGCAGCTCTTGGAGGTGAAGCAGGCCTCGGCCTCGCCCCAGGTCCAGGAATTGACGTCCGGCGGGGAGAGTGCCACGAGCTTCGAATAGAAGTCGTAGGCGGCCACCGTTTCGGGATTGTCGAAACGCAGCGTGCCGTCCTCGTTGTAGAGTTCGCTCGCGCCGCCATTGGCCATCACGGAATAGATCGTCTGGTCGGTGTAGAGCTGCTTGTTGGCCGGAACGCCGATGCCGTACATCTCGCTGGTCGCGAGATTTTCGGTTGCTTTCAGCCACTCGTCCCAGGTTTCGGGAACGGAAATACCGGCCGCCTCGAAATCGCTTTTGCGGTACCACATGTTCATCGACATGTTGTAGAGCGGTACGGCCCAGACGCCGTCGTCATAGCTATAGGGCTCCAGCGTCGCCGGCACGAAATGGTGCTTTTCGTCGAGCGTCTTGACGAAATCGGAGACCGACTGGACCTTGTCGAGATCCTTCAGGATCGGCGTGAAGTCGGGAATGGCGAACATCATGTCCGGCCCGGCGCCGGCCGCCACCGCCGCGGGGGCCTTGGCATAGACCTCGCCCCAGCTCTGCGGCTCCTGGCTGACGGTGATGTCGGGATGACTCTCGTTGAAGGCGTCGAGCATCTGCTGGATGCGTTCGACGCGGTGCGGCGGCTGCTCCATGTGCCAAATCGTGAGCTCCACCGGCGCGGCATAGGCCGCCGAGCTGATCAGCGCGGAGGCGAGGGTAAGCGATGCAAGTCTTGTCATGTCAGATCCCCTTTGTTTTCGGTTGGCAGTTCAAAGATGCGGATTGCGCGGCCGGAAGCGTTCCACCAGCTTCCGGTTGATGTCGCCGGCGCCGGGCATGTTGGCGCTGAGATAGATCGGCGCTTCGCCATCGCCGGCAAGCCGGGTCGCGACTTCGGCCAGGATGGCGTTGATGATGGCGACGCCGATGGCGGTCGAGACCGGCGCGACCTTGAGTTCGCTGCCCGGAACATCGAGCACGGCATCGCCGGGCGGGGCGTTGTTGTCGAGCACGATGTCGGCAAGGTCCATCAGCCTGTCGCCACCCTTGGCGGCAGCCGTGGAATAGGATTTCGAGGTGATCGCGATGATCTTCGCGCCGCGTTCGCGGCCAACGCGGGCGGCCTCCAGCGGTGCGGCGTTGACCCCGGAATTGGAGATCACGAACAGCACGTCGCCTTTGCCGATCGTGTAGCGCTCGAACACGGCGCGGGCGATGCCCTCGGTGCGCTCGTACTGTGTGCCGGCGACCGCGCCTTCATGCAGCATGGTCGGACCTGCCAGGATCGGCACGGTGATGGCAAGGCCACCGGCGCGGTAGTGCACCTCCTCGGCCAGCATGTGCGAATGGCCGGTGCCGAAGACGAACAGGCGATGGTCGCTGCGCGCTGCCTCCACGATCGCCGCCACGGCCTCATCCATCGGCGTGGCGAGCGTCGTGCGGATCTCCTGGAGCCGGTCGATGAGTTCGGCAAGATAGCGGTCGGAAGCAGTCGTCATGGGGCATTCTCTTCGGAAACGGTGAGGTTGACCTTCATGACGAATGCATCGCCGCGATAGACCGATCGGACATATTCGAACGGCGCGCCGCGATCATCGAAGGTCAGGCGGGTGAGTTTCAAGACAGGGTCGCCGGGCGCAAGCGAGAGCACGCGGGCATTGGTCTCGTCGGCAATGCCGGCGGCGAGCGTCTGGCTGGCGGTGGTGGGCCGCACGCCGAAATGTTCCGTCAGCGTGCGGTAGAGCGATTCACGGCCGAAATCGGCGAGGTCCAGCAGGCCCGGGGCGGCGGACACCAGAACCTCGGTGGTTTCACGCGCGACCGGCGCATTGTCGGCAAGCCGGATACGTTCCAGCCGGTAGACCTGTTCGCCGGGCGCGAGCTTCATCGCGCGCTGGCATTCAACATCGGCGGCGCGCCTGTCGCAGGCGACGATGATGGAGGAGCTCTTGCGCCCCAGAAGCGCCATCTGCTCGGTGAAGCCGGTCAGCGAATTGAGCTTCTGCTCGATAACGCGCGCGCCAACGAAGGTGCCCTGACCGGCGCGGGCTTCAACCAGACCCCGCTCGGTCAACACGCGGATGGCATGGCGCGCTGTCATGCGGCTGACGCCCATATCATCGGCGATGGCGCGCTCGGAGGCGATCTTCTGCCCGGCCTTCAGCCGGCCGGCGACGATCTCCGCCGCCAGGCTGTCGGCGATCTGCAGATATTGCGGGGCGTCTTCTCCGGTCACGGCTCATCCTTGCGGTCTATACCATGCATATAATGGTATATACCAGTTTGGAAAAGGCAAGCGGAAAATACGGCTGCGCTCAGCTCGCCTTTCGAAGCGCGGCATCGCGCCGGGCGCGGTAGCGCTGCAGGGCGGGCGCATAGGCAGCAGTCGAGTCGGCATCCGGCTGGTACTCTCGCCCATCGCCCGCCATCGCAGCCGAGGCGGAGCGGATATCGGGGAAAACGCCGGTGGCCGTCGCCGCCAGCAGCGCCGCGCCGCGCGCGCCGAACTGGGTGCCGTCCGGCACGAACAGCGCGCGTTCGGTGACGTCGGCAATCATCTGGCACCAGAGCGGGCTCTGCGCGCCCCCGCCGGTGAGCACGATTCGCCCTTCCGGCGAGCCCAGCACTTCAAAGAGATCGGCAAAGGCGAAGGCGACGCCCTCGAACACCGCGCGAAACAGCGCGGGCCGGCCATGACGGGGCGTGAGGCCCGAAAAACCCGCTCGCGCACTGGCGTCCACGACCGGCGCGATGATGCCGCTCTCGCTGAGATAGGGCAGGTAGGTCACGCCCTCCGCGCCTTTCTCCACCGCCGCGACCATGTCGTTGATGAAGGGATAGCAATCCGATCGGGCTCTGAGGTCCGGAGCGAGCGAATCGATCGCCCAGTCGAGATTGAGCGTGCCCGCCACATTGACCATGGAACGGTACCAACAATGGCCGGGCAGGGTGAACAACAGTCCCATGTCGCGCGGCTCGAACAGCGGCTTATCGAGGCAGCGCCCGACCATGCCGGTGGTGCCGAGCACGGCGGTGACGGAGCCGGGCACCAGCCCGCCCGCGCCGATCACGGTCGCCGCCACATCGCCCGCCCCGATCGCCACCGGCAGGCCGGCGGGCAGGCCGAGCTCGGCCGCAACGTCGGCGAGAAGCCCGCCATGCACCGTTTCGGAATCGCGCACCTCCGGCAGAAGATGCCGCCAGTCGTCGAGCCCGAACAGCGCAATCATCGCGTCGCTGTGGGTGCGGGCCCTGGCGTCGCCGGGGCTGACGGAGGCTTCCACCCGGTCGGTGGCGGCAAGCCCGGTGAGCTTCATGCGGAGGAAATCCTTGTAACCGAACACATGGGCCGCGCGTTTCAGTACATCGGCTTCGTGGCGGGCGAGCCAGGACAGCACCGGCAGCGTGCAGCCCTGCTGCATGACCGAGCCGGAGCTGTCGAAAATCCGGCTCATCACATCGGGGTCCTTTGCCATCATCTCGTCGATGATCGGCTGGCTGCGGCTGTCTTCCCAAATGATGCCGGGTCTCAGCGCCTCTCCGTGGGCATCCACCACCCAGGCCCCAACCATGGCGGCGGAAAGCCCGATGCCGCCGAAATCGGCGGGCGCAATGCCGCTTACCCGCACCG
>MDSV01189803.1_pt1 | contig 21046 bp, 25 predicted proteins | sample 810851 | NCBI WGS metagenome assembly MDSV01 (sample SAMN05326640, study PRJNA326480) | marine metagenome | isolation source: seawater | place: Atlantic Ocean: North East | collected 2012 | reverse complement strand
ATGAAGAAAGTGAAAATGAAGAAAGTGAAAATGAAGAAAGTGAAAATGAAGAAAGTGAAAATGAAGAAAGTGAAAATGAAGATTCTAATATAGTTAGTGATAACATCAGTATAGATGGTATAGGAAATGAAAGTGACAATAATAAAGACAACTTTCTTGAAAATACAATAATTGGAAAAGAAAGATATGAATTACCAGCACCAAATTGGTATTTAAACACTGCTGCCGTTAGAACAATAACCCAAGATATGAGTGTTGACACACGTTTTCGTCCCAATTATTATAGTACTTTATCTACTGACTTTACTCTTGATTTACCCGAAAAACAATGTAAAGTTGTTAGTATGCGTATATCTGCAATAGAAATGCCCATGACGTATTATTCAATATCTGAAAATAATGGCAATAACAAAATGCTTATAATTAGCGATTCATCATATAATAGTGTTGATGCAAGCTATACAAATGTAAATGATCTTTCATTAAGTAATCCTACTATTAATTATTCTGATATTAATAATAATATTTTACATAATTTTGCTCCGATTAAAGCGGCATGGTTGGTTACAATAACAGATGGTAATTACGACACCACATCATGGATGGTACAAAGTTCAAGATTCAAAGCCGAAACTGCCATTAATGAGGCTATTACACTGGCTACACCTGGTGCTATAGATATAAATGGCACTTTTGCTAAATTTACAAGTCCTTACCCTAGTGACTATTTAAATAGTAATTATACTATAAGTGACGATACTGAAGAAGCGCGACAAGATATTCGATTTACAATTCACAGAACAAATGGTAAATCGATATTTGCAACTCCTCTTGGAGAAGAGGGTACACGAACTGAGAACATTAAATATTATATAACAAATGAAACAAATCGAAAAAAATTATCGACACTTCGTTTTAATATTGACAGTAACGGTAATTTAGATACTAATACTAATATCCAGACTCGTTTAGGGTGGATGCTTGGATTTCGTGCAGCAGAATACTTAATGTCGGATAATGTCAACACAACAACAGCGATATCTGCTGTATCTGAAGGGACTGGTTTCATATCTGGACCACGATATGCATTTTTATCAATAGAGGATTATATTAACAATTCTAGACCATCATTTATAGTAGCATATGAAAATCATACAAAAGCAAATAATATTATTACACGTATAAATTTAGCAGGTGGAGGCTATCATAACTTATCAACACGTGATGCCGGATTAACGGGACATGCTAATAGAAGTCGTGAATACTTTGGACCAGTTGATATACAAAGATTAACTATTAAATTACATGATGAATTTGGACGTATTATTGATATTAATAATATGGATTGGTCCTTTACTATTACATTTAAGAAACTATACAATTAACTTTAAACGATAGATTTTATTATAAAAAATAAACTACAAAATATATAAATGAACATTAATAATTTAAATGTTAATACATATTCTGATTCCGAATTATGTAATTTATTCAAACTTCCATCTAATTATACTACCCGCCAATTGGAAGATTCAGTTGGTAATCTAACACAAATTGTTTCTAATAGTTTAGGAATACAAAATCAAAATGATTTAGTAATTTTTATAAACGCATCAAAAGAAAGATTAGCAAATAAATTAAAAAACAATAATTCAAGACCTAACCCAAATCAAATAGATTTTAACGCCAATGTGTATCATAATCTAGCTTTACAACAACCTAATGTTGGATTATTAAATTCCAGTAATAAGGATAGAACCAATCAACGTGTTATTTTAATAGATAGCCAGTTTCGTCAAAATGTATTGAAATCATCTAGCAAGCCCCCTGGTTTTAATGATCGTGAATTTAACACTGATTTTATATTAGATTTATCAGAACCACTTATTGATGTTGTATCTATTAAAATATCATCCGTTCATATACCAACATCATGGTATTCATTTGACCATCATTTAGGTAATACTTCTTTTTCAACAGATGGTACAAATTATGTTAGTAAAAATATAGAGCCCGGAAACTATGATATATCTGGTTTAACTCTAGCAATAAAAGAAAAACAAAATGATTTAAATTTTTCTATTAATCATGCTACACAAAAAATAAATATTTCAACTTCTTCTTCAGACATTTCATTTGTTTTTTATAAGAAAAATGGACTGGTTGATTCCTCTAACACATGTGTTGGTGGGTCTTTCGTTAATCAGAATTTAGGATGGAATATGGGATTTAGACAAGTTGACGAAACTGGTGAATTATCAAACATTAATTTATCATCAGATCCAATTACTGCAAATGTCCCTGCATACACATATGGACCTAAATATTTCTTATTAGAATTAACTGATTATAATCAGTCACAGATAAACAGCGGTATTGTATGCATTGCTGATCGTGAATCATCAGTAACTGCTGTTAATACTGGTGCAAATAGGGGTAGTAATCAAGAAAAACTTACAAAAGCACAAATATATAGTCAAAATGCTATGTTAAGTAAAAGTAATGATAAACCTAACACATCTAATCGTGTTTATGGTCCAGTTTCAAAGGATGTTTTGGCCATTATTCCTTTAGATGGAATTGATAAATTAAGACCCGAACCTCTAATAGACGATGTTGCTGATATTAATGTTCCACGTGTTTATACTGGACCCACTAGAATAGATAAATTAAGAATTAGATTACTAGATGACAAGGGTAATCTTGTTAATCTAAACGACAATGATTGGTCTTTTTCTCTTATCGTTGAACAATTACATTAATTATATTTTTTATTAATATGAATAATAATAATAAAAAACGCACTAAAATGAATAGAGGAAAAAAAGAATATAAATTATCAGAATATAAAACCAAAGAAGAGCGACAAGAACAAGCAAAAACTATTATTCTTGAAATTACAAGATTAGAATTATCAATACAATACCAACCCGTAAAAGATTTATATGCTTGTCTACAAACATATATAAACCACGGGGTTGTTGTTAAGATAAATATTCCGTTTGAAGAAATAAAACGAACTATTGTCGGAGAGCTGAAAATAGGGAAAAATGAAGAGTGTGTAATATGTTTAAAAAATAATAATTAACAAAAACTTTTCTTAGTTTATTAAATTGCACACACTGACGCACCAAAGAATCCAGAAGCAATTATACCCAATACTAGACCTATATGATAATTGTATTGCATTGTTTTATATATTTTTTGCCATGCTAGTCTTTGTTCTTCTTTATCAAGTTTCGTCACTATTAAATCACTTTTTGGTGTTAATATATAATAAAAATAGTTCGTGAGAAGTGTAACACCAACCATGATACCAATACTTGGTGTTGTTGATATTTTTTGTTTCTTACTAAAATATTTATTTGAAAATAGAAGGATTAATGCTAAAAGCAAACCATATGCGTAACCCGTTAAATATATATTTCGTCGTTCAATTATAATTGCCTCGTATTTTTCTTTTAATGTTGGAGTTAATGTATCATAAAAAGCTTTTTTATCTCTTGATTTATCAACCCTAATAGAAAGATATATGTTAGCTATTAAAAAAACTAATCCAATTATACATAGTACTGAACAATTCATATATCATATAGTTATATTTTTTCTGTAATATGAATAGGTAGAGATATATTTGGTAACAACTTTATTTTTGTTTCATCATCAATACACCATGTTATTTTTAAAGGTACTTGTGTTGAATATGGTGATTTAGATGTCCATTTCTCTTTTTGAAATAAAATATATAATTTATTGATACGATTCTTAATTCCGCCTGCATTTCTAGGATGAATATGTTTAGAAGCCCATTCAAATTGTAGTGCTTCTATTTTAGTTCGAAATCCTTCAATTAAACATATATGTTTCCAACCTTCACCTTTACTAGTTGTATATTTTGCACCACCACTAATCTCTCCATTATGTTGACGTAAACGACGAGTAGGGTTTGGAGAAACACCGGCATATGTATAATTGTTATTTGCTATAATGTAGAATATCCATTTTTGTTCTGTTGACATTGTTTATTATATATTTACCATTTTAATTTAAGTATATATTATTTACTTACATTAAATGAATACCCATAAACCACAATTATTTTCTATTAATGACGACGAATCTTGGAAAACATATTTAGATAATTATGGATTTGTTGTTATTAAAGATATATTAAATAATAATATTTATTCTGATTTATTTACTCAATTCTATTTAGATTGGAGTTATGTTACGCCTAATTTTAATTTTCATGATAAAACAACATGGACGCGTGAGAACTCTCCTATGATGTGGGATATTGGTATGATAACCGATTATGGATTGGGTCATGCTAAATTTCAATGGGGTCTACGTACTAATAAAAACATTCTCGATATTTGGCGAAAATTACATAATACTAACGATTTAGTCGTTAGTTATGATGGATTTTCTCTTTTTTGTTCTCCAGAACAACAATCTGGAATATGGTTACATGTTGATCAAAATCCTAAAGATACATTGTATTCTATACAAGGTGCTTATAATTTTTTACCTGTAGAAGAAGACGATGCTGGATTTATTGTTGTCCCGGGTTCTCATAAAACTTTTAGTGTTGATGTTGATGAATCGCATAAATTTATACCCGTTGATCCAACCGACGTTCATGTTGATTATGCGGTTAAATTATTAATTCCGGCTAATTGTTTCGTATTATGGAATTCAAAAACATTACATGCCAATATTGGAATGAAAGAAACAAAAAATCTAGAATTAAATAGATTAACATCTTATATTTGTTATTTTCCACGAGAACAAAGACCAGAGCATATATTACAGAAAAGAATTCATGGATATCATAATGCAGTTAATTGTGGTCATTATGCTATTGACTACAACCCCAAAAGAAAGACATTTGACGAATTTTATGATATAGAGTCCCAAAAATATAATACTATAAAACCAATTTATGATTTAAATGGGCTAATACCAGAAGATATTGTTCAACTTATCTAATATAAATAATAATATAAAATTATATTATTATTTCTTTTCATAAATGAAAATTATAAATATAACATATAAATTCTTACTTTTTTTTTTATATTTTGCTTCAAATTTATGTTTTATATATACGAAACAAGATAGATTGCGTATTAAATTAAGTAAGTTTAATAAATTTGATGTTATTGGTAAAAAAGAATGTTGTAATATTATTAACAAATGGAAAAATGAAAATATGGAAGATAAAGAATATAGAATTATTCTTGATAAATGTATGAGACAAATATGTGATAATAATATTTTTCCATTATTTATTAACAGAACAAATGCACAATATATAATTGTTAACCTAATGACAAATGATAATGTTAATATTATAAATATTGTAGACAATAAAAAAAATACATGGGTTATTGATATGGCTATTATGGAATATCATGTGTTTTTAGTTGAAAATAATTACAACCCAAATTATTATGAGTTGAAAACTAATAGTATCAAACATTTTTTGAATATTTTTTTTTTAAATCTATTAAGCGAAGAGCAAAATAAACTTATATTTTTTAAAAAAAATGATTATATTAAATTTTTAGAAGAAGATACTAGACAACGCAGCAATAATAAATACGAATAATTATTTAAAAAGTTTTATTATATATTTATAATGTCAGATAAAAAAGGAGCAAAAATTTTTAAAACTAAGTGTTCCCAATGTCATACTATTGAAGCCGGTGGTGAAAATAAACAAGGCCCAAACCTATTCGGTATTATAGGGAGAAAATCTGGTTCTGTTGCTGGATATTCATATTCTAAGGCAAACATAGAGGCAAATATTGATTGGAATGAAAATACCTTATTTGATTATCTATTAGCGCCAAAAAAATATATTAAAGGTACAAAAATGGTATTTGCTGGAATTAAAAAGCCACAAGAAAGAAAAGATCTGATAGCGTTTTTAAGTAATTATAAATGATTTATTTAATCTTTCTTGTACTATTGTTTCTTGTGCTTTTTTTTTCTTTTACTTTACATTTTTTTGTTTTTTTTATTATATTATCTTTTTGGTTGTTAGTTAAATTGTCGTACAATGAAAATGATAATAAGTATTCCTTCTGTGTATTAGATAAATTTCCTTCTCCTTGTTGTTTTTGATTTAATATTGATTTTTTGTCTTCGGTGTTTAAATTATAATATTTTGCTAACGACTCGTCATTGATTGATATATTCATTTTCGTAACATCTGGAAATACACTGAATGTTCGTGTGCTTAAAAATTTTTGTGCTGTTTTGAGTGAGTTAATTATAGTTAATGCTAAATCGGTCATAAAAAATTTTTGTATTTTTTTTAGCTGTTCTATATTATTATTTGGTATTTCTATATAATATGATACACGGCCTCCTACATCTAGTAGACCGTTAGGGTCTAATATCGGATAACCCATTGAATAATTTGGTAATATTAGTTTTGGGGTATTATTTTGAACAACACTACAATTTTTAGCGAACGAAATATGCATTTTTTTATGTACATAATTAATTAGCGGATATGAATATTTTTGCGAATACATTGATGAATACATATCTGAATCTTTTTTCTCTTTAGCTGGTGTAAATTTATAATATTTTTCTAAAGAATCTTTATTCTTTGATAAAATTTTTTTTATTAAATTTATATTTTTATTTGGTATTATCATATGTTTTATTATATCAAATTCTATTAATTTATCGAATACATTATCATGAATTAATGTACTTTTTGATGGTTTGCTATTTTTTATTAAATAATAACATAATGGTAATGATCCCGCTTTCTTATCAAATAATTTATACGCATTAACAACATCAAAATTTTTTATTAGTATTATTTGTTTAGACAATATTTTTTTAGCCAATTGGGATTTTAGTTCCGTCCAGCTATTTGGTGTGAAAAATAAACAATAGCCATTTGGTTTTAGCAAATCTAATGAATAATCAACAAATTTCCCCCATATTACTGTTGCTCCCTTATCACTTCTACCTTTACCTTTCATACCGTTTACATTATATGGTGGATTTCCCAATATTATATTAAATTCGCTTACTTTAAATTCACTCTTCCATTTTCCATTTTCATTTAAAAAATCACTTTTAGAAATATTTACATTCTCCCCAAATATTTTCTTACACTTATTTACATTTGTTTGTGATATTTCAACCATATATATCATATTTTTAATGATATGTGTTCTTCTTTTTTCATTATTGGGTTGCCATTTCTTCAAACCATTATCTAAATAATAATAAACTAACATAGAAAAATTTCCTATTCCACTACCTGGATCTAACCACGTATTGTTAGGATTTGTCCAAACACTTTTTGGTATTTTATTCATCATCTCTAATATAAGATTGAATGGTGTAAATACTTCGCCTAATTTTACCTTTTTTTTCTGATTAATATTTCCATTACTATCTATTATTTTTTGTATTTCGTTCAAATCTTTATCATATATTAATGGTTTCATTAATATATATTGATACTATATATTGCTATAATATTTTTATATAGCTCAATCGCGGTGTCGAACCACGGACCTTTGCATTACAAGTGCAATGCTCTACCAACTGAGCTAATTGAGCATTTTATTTATTATAGTATATTTATTATAGTATATTTATTATAGTATATTTATTATAGTATATTTATTATAGTATATTTATTATATAATTTCTATTTATATTCTTTCATGTAATTAATTGTTCTAAAACTTCTTCATTTTTTGTTGTAAATTTATTATGTTCCACACCAAATTCGCGGAGACTTTTTTCCCCTTTTGAATGTAAATATTCTTCGAACCATGGATTTATTGTATATTCTTCATAATTTTGTAACATTTCTTCCCCTGCTTTCACGTCACGTGTTAAATAAGTTAACTTTTTACCTGCCCGAATTTGGAAAGAAATGTTATTATGTGATGAATGATTTGTGTAAAATGGCTCCTTATTTACATACATATATTGTGTGTTAATATCGGAGTCTTTACAATGACTATGTGCAAAATTTAATATGTGTTCTTGGTCAGCCTTTTGAATTTCTTGAATATTCTTATATATATATAAATCTGTTTCTAAATCTTGAATACGGATCGTGGTTCCTTTTTCGTAATTTTTTAAAAAAAAACGACCTTTACCAGCGTTTTCTATATATGAATCTGCTATTTTACTTTCAATTAGAAATCCAGCATAATCCATATATACAAAGATATTATATATTTTTAAAGTAGTTTTAAATATATATATTATTTATGTATTAGTTTTTTATGTATTAGTTTTTATGTATTAGTTTTTATGTATTAGTTTTTATGTATTAGTTTTTTATATACGAAGCATTGTTATTGGTCCAATAAATGTAGCTAGGAAACTAGCTACCGAAACAAATGATCCAGAATAATCTAATAATTTAATTGGGTTAATTGGATTTTCTTTCGGATTCTTAATAGGTATCTTACGCTCTGAAATACTGTCTGAAATATGGTCTATCTCTTTTGATATATCCAAGTTCTTTAATACCTCCACCTCCTTTATCATTACATATAAAAATGAAATACCAGCTATTATTGGTAAAAATGAATATTTTAATTTATTATTAATAATTATTTCATAGTCCTTATTATATACTTCTGTAATAAGTATTAAACCAATAAAACCAGCAAAGAATATATGCATTATTAGAAGTATATAATTATCTTTCAACTTATTATATGCGCCATATTTTAATATATTTGTTGCCTCAGATATACTTGAACAAACATTTGATCTATTTAACCAGATTAATAAATTTACAGTAAATAATGTATATAATATATAGTAAGTATTTATTGAATCTTTGTTGAAAAAATTATTTTCTGTATTTATCTTGTAGTATGCCATACATGATAATATTCCTTGGAGATATAAGACTATTATTACTAACAGAGAAAAAATATGATTTGTTGTATTACATTCACTGTTATTTCTTAAAATAACATCAAATAATTGAATAATACTAAATGTTAATGTTATTATTCCAAATATAGTATCACTACTATTATTGACACTTCCATTGTACAATAAATATAACGCCGATAATGTACCTATAATAAATGCTATTAGGGATGTTGTTGTACTCAAATACATAGTATATAATTTAATTATATTATTTATTTGATTATTTATTTGATTATTATCTTGATTCTTCACATAGACCATACTCCAGGCCATTTACATCCATATCTCTAGTAATTGGAATTTTTTTATTTATTTTATATATTTGTTCTGTGTCTTCATCTTTATTGTATATCCATGTATTTAACATGCCGTCAACTATAACATTTTCATTAAATAATGACAGATCTTCACGACAATGTTCAATATAATCACATATATATCCTCTATTTTTGATTAAATCATAATCCGGAACATAATCTGGATTTATATCAACTATTACCACACGCTCCTTTGCTATTTCTATTGCTGCTTTAATTAGTTTATTTCTAATATATTGTGGAATGTTATTCAAATAAAACATACACGTTACAATATCATACTCTTCGTCAAAATATTTAGCATTGACAAAGGATTGGCGAAATTTTTTATTTGGAAATAGTTTTTTTGCATTTTTAATTTTGTGCCTATCCATATCAATTCCCAGAGATCCCTCTGATGATGCAGTAGAATACCCTAGTCCACAACCAATGTCTAAAATTCGTTTGTTTTTTCCTTGTGCTTCAATGATCATTTCGCGAATTTTTGTTGTATCTGTTGACGCAGGTAAAAAAGGATAATTACTTGGACTCCAGGCATTTGCATTAATTATTATGTTTGCTATTAAAAATATTTTAACAAGTTGACTCATATGCATACTAATTAGGTAGTAATCTTTATATTATTTAACATAATCTTTTGTAATGTTTGTTGCATTGAGATATATTAACGCTCGTGTTTCATTATTATCTTCTTTAACAAGTGCTTTTAAACAAGTTAAATAACTATATCCTTTTTCTTTTAAAAATTGTATTGCTTCCGATGTTGGCGGCATCGGAATATATTCGTTCTGCGCATTTTCATTTTTTATTGTTAATTTTCTTATATATGTTGGTGTAATATTTTTATATAAAAACCCTTTATTGCAATTTATTATAGAGATAAAACATAGTATACATACTTGCAAATTTTTGATTCTGGTTTTATTCATAATTATCTATCATTATGATATAAATATTTATGTTCAATTTTTATTAGAATAATAAAAAATATAAAAATATATAAAAACACATTTACACATTATAAATATTATATAAAATATGTTATTTTATTTTGTATTGCTGTTTTCAAGCATTAAAATTTTTATAATGTCTATGTGCATTAGAGAAAGAGATCTTTTATTTTAATGTAAAGGACAATTTTTTGGTCGAATAACACTATTACATTGATTAGTTGTCATAAATTTATTACATATAGTACAATATGGTGGAGGAATTTCGATTATTGAAACAGCTTCATTTAAAAATGATTTAATTTGAATATTAAAAGGTTGTGGAAACTGATATTGTGGTTTATGTGGAATTATTTCTGCAATTTTTTGATTTTTAATAGATCTAATAAACGAATATTTAGTTGCATTAGATGTTACAAGCTTTGGAATTGTTAGCGCCATTTATATTATCTCGTTTTAAATTTATTTAGTTGTAATTTATTAATTTCAATTTTTTTTGTAGAATATTATTTATAGTTTTTTTATGAGAAATTAAACTAAATATCATAAAAGATCCATAACTTAATTGCATAACTCTGTTAAAATTAATATCGTATATTTCGTTCTTATTTATTTTTCTAACTTTTGATATTAATATATTAAGTAGTGTTGGTAACAATAAATATCTCCCACAAACATTAGATGTGTGATTTTGTTTTATCATTCTATACATCGGTAGTTGATGAATTATCAAATCACCTATTATTAAAGGAATGTATGGAATTTTATATTTATATTTAATAATTCGTAACGTAAATGCTCGTGGATATATGTATATGAACGATCCACCAATAACACTTGTTATAACAATTGATAGTTTTAATGGATTTTCGAATTTTTCATTATTTAATTCATGATGTGCCCACCATATAAAATTCCATACACTCCAATATCTTAACATTAATATTTAATCATATTAAAATAATATTTATTATGATTTAAATATATTTTTAACCCTTATTTTACATTACACATATGAGTAATACAAATATGTTAAATATTGACAAACTAATTACTTCTAATTATTATATTCATTTACTTAAGAATACCAAATTTGATATAATGTGTATTATGGCATTATTAACTTTAACAAGTGTTGTGGGTGGTTTGAGTTATTTGGTTTTTTGCGCCCCCACAGATGATGAAATCATAAAGAGAAAGAGGAAAGAAGAAATTAATAATTTTAATAAGAGTTTCGTAACTGATTTAGAAAATATCGATGAACGAGAATTATCAGAAAATGAATTAAAGGGATTATTTAATTGTGAATTAAAAAGAGATACACCCTTCGGAAAAGTTATAATAAAATATAATCACGATACAGAATCGTATTGGTATTATGCGGATAATAAAAATATTCCTTATTTGACTTTGGATGCGTTGGCTCGTGTGTTTGCTGTAACATATGATTGTAAAATCATATGTGTTAATTACAAAGAAGAATGGGAAAAAAGTAAATCTGCTGTACTAGCAGAAAAATATTCAGATGAATTAAATGAAAAAAATTGCGTTGTTGAAAAAAAAGATCCCAATGATGTTTTTGCAAATTTTAAATCATATAACACAAATAAAACTCGCAAAGATTCTATCAAACGCAGACGATATCGTATTATGACTGAAAAATCTAATCAATTTAGTTATAAAGGAAAGTTAAATGAACGGAAACTATTAGATAAACCGATCTCATCTTGTAATAAAAAAAAATTTATTTCTTTTTCAGAATATAATAAACAAACTAACTAATTAAGGTCAATATAATAAATAAAAGCTTACTTTTAATATATAATGGCTTCTAGTAAATCTTTTGATGTTACATTAAATGCTAGAAACGACTTTTCCGAAAAAATGGCTGGACAAATGGCCCAAAAAATGAATAGTTTATTAACTACTATAACTAATATGCCATCACTCCCAAATATGTCTAGTAATATAATTACTACGTTTATTTTTGCTTGCATGGAAGTTTTTGAACAAAGCATTCAAAGTGGATTTGATGGATTTTCTAGTGGTCTAATAAGAGCAAAGATGCAAACTGATGGAGAAGTCCAGTATCTCATTGGATTGTTAATAAAGTTTTTGAAATTTTTTTACAAGAAACTATATCTAGCTAAAAGATATGAAAGATTAAAAAACGAACCATCAACACTAAGTGTCGATGTTTTAGTAACTAAAATACTAAAATCGGATGAGAATGGGGGTGATGTGTCATCCTCTGAAGAAAATCTATTAAATTTTGATGCAAAAACTGATAAACTAATTAATATTATAGATAAATTGGATCCTAATCAATCGGATGATGAGTTAAATATTATGTTTAAGTCCCTATTAGTTAAAAGAATATCACAACAACAACCACAGGTTGCCCAACCAGTCGGAGTCGGTATTCAGTCCACCCAGGCTGCGGTTATACAACCACTATCACAACAACAACAACAACAAATAGATTATCAACTTAAAGAAGAAATAAAAGAGAAAACAGAAGTTAAATTATATCAAATAACTCTCAATAACGCATTTACGTATTTGGTCTTTACGTATGGTAGACTTTCTGGAAAGGCAATTTCAAATCTTTTCAAAAACATATCTTCTTTATTTGGTGGAGAATCACAAGGGTATTTTGCACCACTTTCCATGAGTTCTGTATCTAGTATGGTTCCGGGTGTAAGTGTTGCTAAAGAATTTATGAATAATCTTGTAGACATTTTTAAAGAGGCTATAAGTCATGCTCGCATTGATGTTAAAGATGAAATTGAATTATCAGAAAAAAATATGCAGTTTGCTGTAGATAAAGCAAACAAAAAATTTACCGGGGGTGGCGAACCAAATTTAGCTAGTAAATTACTTAAGAAGTTTGATGATTCCACTACCGCCCTTAATAAAAAAAATGTTAAAGCATTGAAAGAAGATAGTACGAAGAGTAATTCACAATCACAAGCACAACCAAGGTCGCCACAAACCTCCAAAGAAGTCAGCCCCGAGATTGCAATTAAACGGTCCAATATAAAAATAGCTCGTTTACAACATATTCGTGATTTTGAACTTATTATAGATTATTTGACGAAGAAGTCGGGGTCTTCACTCTCGTCAGTAGATAAATACATTGAATCTAAACCAAATTTTTTTCAAGTAACTTCCAAAAAACCCGAGAAAACATTGTTTAACAAACTGACCACTGCGGAAGCAAACTCAATTAGAGCTAATAGCTATGTTAGAGAAAAATTAGAAAAGTTAAAATTACCTGATGATAGATCGTTAAAAGAGTCCGAAGACTATATAAATGCTTTGATTAAAAAAAACAAAAAACATTTTAGCGATAATAATAACAAAGCAAATCTAGAGAAAATTGTAAAAAGTAGCAAATTAATTCAAAGCACTAAGGATAAACTACGAAAAGAAATGATAAATTCAGCAGTAGATGATAAAGGTGGTGATGGTGATGGTGGGATGAGAGGGAGTGAGGAGGGGAAAGGGAGGGATGAGAGGGAGGGTAGGGAAGAGGTGTTCAGACGAAAGACGTTGGATGTGAGGAATAAATTCGTGGGAATGGGCGCAGGACCAGGAGGGAGTGGTGGTGGAGGTGTAGGTGGTGGTATGTTTAATAGTAGTAAACAAGCAAAACAGAAACAAATACTCAACGAATTAATTGCCAAGCTTTCCGGTAATCAATATGAACTTTTGATTGAGTCGGAGAAGGAGAAACGTAAACAATATTATGAAGATTTAATAAATTCTGATAAAGACACGGGTCTAGAAAAGGACAATGATTATGATATTAAAAAAGCAGATGAGTATAAAAATAAAGGTATTCAAACTCTGAAAGTTATAGAAAGATCTATAGAGGAGGTCGACGAAGATAGTAAAAATATTAAATCCGGGTTAAAAAAACTTATCAGTTTTTTAAAGTTTACTGAGTATGGAAAATATAACAAATATTATGATAATGTTAAAAATAAAATGAAAGAAGGTATAAAAGAGTTTAAAAGGTTGAAAGGGGGGACATTATCAAACTCTGCTATAAAAAGACGTATTAAAAATTCAACACGACGGATTCAATTATCACTGGAAAATTTCAATAGAAGTGGTAATATATCACGCAAAATAAGGAATAAAGTCTCCAAAAAGACAAGACGACAAATAAATAAACATTAATTAATATTGATAATTGAATGTTAATTTATGCTTTAAAAAACTAATTCTTTTTTCTTGTTTGTTTTTTTGCCCTTTTTATTTGTTTTCGCGAGGGATTGTTTTTACGTTTCTTGGTTATCATTTTAATGCTAGGTTTCATGGATGGACAGAATTTTTCTCTTGCATCTTTTAATCTATATATATCTTTTGTAATCATCTTACCGGCGCTTATACCACGAACACTATTACCATTTTTGTCTAATGGTGGTGATACTATTGCCAAACCCCCTATACCTTTCAACATTATTATAATACCACCGGCTACACCACTTTTAGCAGCCACACAACCTACTTCAGCAGCCCATGTTCCAGAATATTCATACAACCCCGAGCGATGCATTGCTCTCATTACATAATTAGCTGTGTCATTTGATATTACTTTTTTTCCGTTGAATGGGTGAATTCCACCTTTTGCAAAAACACATGCCATCGTAGCTAAGTCTTTTGCTGAAACATTTTTAGAACATTGTTGTGTGTATACGTCTACACTATCTTGGACGTTTCCGTAAAAACGATCATGAGAATGTAGCAAGTATGCTAGAGCCATATTTTTGGAATTAGATTTCATTTCAGATTTGTAAACAGCATCGTTAAAAGCCAGTTTTTTACCAGCGAAATTATCTAAATTTCCTAACACTTGTTGTTTAAATTTTGTTTTATCCTTGGAATACAATAAACTGGTGGTAGCCATAGCACCTTGGTTAACAAACGGATTTATTGTGTGCGTAGGTGATAAGTCGGCGGCTAAAACGCTATTAAAAGGAAGCCAGCTACCACTATGTCCTATTTTTTTACTTACTTCTCTACCACCGAGTTTGTCTACAGCACGCGCCAAAGTAAATAATTTACTTATTGATTCGATAGGTACACTTTTATTTGCATTTCCCGCTTCATATACTTCACCATCACAAGATACAAACGCAATTCCAAATAGTTTGGGATTGGCTTTTGCTAATTCGGGAATATAAGAAGCTACATTACCACCATTGTTATTTTTTACTTTGTTATATGTTTTATTTATTATTTTTTGTATCTTAACATCTTTCATATTAATAAATAGAGAGAAATTAATTACTATTTATTAATATAGTAGTGTTATTTTGTTTTGTTTTCAGATTTATAATTTTTAAACCATTCTAGATAACCAATACTTTTTTCGATGTCAAATGACGATTCCAAATGTTCAATTGCTATTTGTAATACGATTTGTTCTTGTTCTACAAGAGATTCTTTGTATTTTCTAATTAGTTCCTCCGTTTTTGGTTCTATATTCATATTGATTTATATAAGTAAATCACTTTATTAATTATTCAATTTATATTTTTATTTGTTTTAATATTGTTAATATTTTTTCTATAATTTGAAATCCTATTTTTGAAAGCGTATCAATAATAATTATAATTTGAAATCCTATTTTTAATCTGTTATAATATACATTAATTGTTTTTCACTTGAATGTTTGACGGGATTATCCAACATTAGTTGTGTTAATGCAGTATTAATCGTAAAATTATTTGACGACAAATAGGTAATAAATAATGTTTGATCTTCTAATCTGAGTAGTTCCAATGGATTATTTGGATTGTAGATTGCATATATGCATTTTTCTACTGGACAACACGCAGTTGATTGTTTGAATTCGGATAGTTTTGACATACTTAGACGTTTGACAATTTTATTTAATAGTATAGATGTTGGTTGTCTATCTATTGTTAATATACGTTTATAGCATGTATTAAAAGTATCATAATATATTTGCGATGAAATTGTATATGTTTGTGTCATTTATATATAAAATTGATTTTAATTAAATGTATAATTACTTATCAAAATGGACCTTAATAAAATAAATGACAATATAACAACACATCCTATGTGTTGTGTGTATAGATTTAATTTTGATAATAATATGGTAACTATTATCAAAAACTTTGCTAAGACTCATCAGTATGATGATATTGATAGTTATAAAGAAGCTTGGGAAAAATGGATTAGTGATTTTTCAGATGAAATTAATAGAGAAATCGAAAGACTAATTGGGCTGGGCTACGAAGGTAATGTATTGGAAAAAATGTATAAATCTGGAAGATATTATTTCAGAAATAAAAGCAATGTAAAAAAAAAACCGCGAAAAAGACGTCCATATATAGCAATTGACTATAGTATTATTGTATTAATGGATTCACACATTAATGATAATATTAATTCAAATGATTTTACTCCAGCTTATGGTTATAATATGTTTTGTAATAAATATATTGTCGATCTCAAAAATGAAATTATTAGACTAAGAAAACTAACAAATAAATTAGACAAAGATGATTTAATTAATAAAATAAAAAAAACTTATAAAAATCGATATTTTATTGCTAGCCGTAAATAGAAAGATAATATAATATAGATATAACTTATATGACTAACTTATTAAGTCAAGGTGGATTTGGCTGTGTATATTATCCGGGATTAAAATGTGATAATGCAAAAAACATAAAATCAGATAAAAAATATGTTACAAAACTTCAAAGAAAAAATTTCACATCTATGAATGAAAGTAATATCGGACAAATAATTAAAGAAATTAAAAACTATGATTACTTTTTTTTACCTGTTATATCACAATGTCCAATTAATTTAACTTCATATGTTAAAAAATACGAAGAACAATTAAAAGAATGTGATGTAATCAAAAATACTAACAAACAATATATGTTAATGAAGATCCCTTACATTAAGAGCAAACCAGTTATTGATGCAATTTTTAATGACTCATATAGTAAAAAAAATATTTTTGTTTCAATGTTAGAACTTTATATTACATCATTAAATGCAATTGATATATTGATTGAAAAAAATATTGTTCATTTTGATCTGAAGAGTGATAATATATTATATGATACAACAACAAATCAAGGAAAAATTATTGATTTTGGGTTATCTATACCTATTAATAATATCAACAAAGATAATCAACATGAATATTTTTATATATATGCCCCAGAATATTTCATATGGCCATTAGAAGTGCATGTTATTAATTTCTTTATTCACGAATATAAAGACGATATTGTAGATATGAAATACGTTAATTATATTAGTAATGAAATTGCAAAAGAATATACTGAAAATAACAAGTCACTACTTTTATTTTCAGAAGAATTTCGTAATAAATATACTCAGCTTTGTAAAGCACAAATTAGAAAATATATTGTAAAAGATAAACAAACTATTATTGATAATTTAATTAGTTTTAATAAAACATGGGACAATTATTCTCTAAGTATTTTATTTTTACGCATTTTACATCAGTTTTTTCCAAATGGATTTGTATCAAATAATTTTTATATATGCTTTTCACAACTTTTATTATATAATATTCATCCTAATCCAGAAAAAAGGTTAGATATTTATAATACTATTAATTCTTATAATGACTTCTTTTTTGCAAATGTAAATATTCAAACATATATAGAAACTTATAATGATATTAATATTAATTTAAAAGAGGCAGCAGGATATTTAAAAATAGAAAACAAGATGCTTAATCTTTCTATTAACAAAGAACTTTCATCATAATGCGGTACGTCTTTTATTGTAATTTTTTAATTTCTTTGGTACAATGTTTACATAATTTACATGCGTTCAGAATATCATTTGCTGAGTCACACATATCATTTTTGTTTTTTTGATTTTTTTGATTTTTTTGATTTTTTTTAAACTTGCTTGTTTTATTTTTTTGGTTTTTACCATTCTTACGTGTATTAGGTTTTCCTTGTATATATTTATCGTGGTTACCAGCTTTTATTTTAGTCCATTGAGATTTCGCTTCTCCCATTACATCTTTTACTCCTGCTGGTTTACCTTCCTTTTTCCGCTCTGCTATTAAAGCATTAATCAATCCTATCCATGATATTTCTGGCTTTCCCATTATATTTTATAATAAGATAATAATAATAATATTGATTTTTAATTAATAATAAAATTGATTTTTTATTAATAATAATGTCATTGTCAATTAAAATGTTATCTAACGATAACTCAAATATCAAAATTCTTACCTACAATAAAGAATATATTCTAACGAGATATTTATATGCAAAAGATGAGGTCGAAATTATGTTGCTCTCTGCAATATTGACTAAAAATATAGAAGAGTCCTATTATTGGTGTTTTGAATTATATTATTCGGGTTTTATTCTAAGTGATTTAATTTGGAAAATATATTATGACTTTTATTTTGATAAAAATCCAAAATTAGAAATTTTTATAAGAAAGAAATTATCTACTGATGTTTCTATAGATACATATATTCACATTATACAGAATTTTATTAATCGTTTACATACATGTAAAGTATTTACAATTCGTCAATTTATTGGAAAATTAATAGATAATGAGTTGCTTGAAAATAATATTGATCATAAGAAATACTCACTAAGAGGGAGAAAACCTATATTTTGTAAATTAATTGATAAAAAATATCAAAACTTAATGATTTTTATCAATAAAAAAAATTACGAAGGTATTGCATATCATATTTATAATTTATTTATTATCAATAATTCTAGTTATTATGACCTATTTGTTAATTTACTAAGATATACACATAATATTAACAATAAAAAATCTGCTGAAGAATTTGAAAAATCTTATAATGATAATTATTGTAATATACAATATAATAAATTTATAAAAATTAATAAAGGAAAGAATCTTCCTATGTGTTATCTATTTATTGCCTTTATTGTTAATATTATGACTTTAATGGAAAATGATTCTAGGGAATCTTCCATTAATATACTCGATAAATCAAGTGCAAGTTATATAATAGAACACGAACAAAAACAGATTGATAAGGTTTATAATACTTTGAAAATTAAGAGACTATACAATATTCATGGTATAGGTTGTTTTAGACTAACCCGTAATCATTTTGATGATTTACAAAATGATATTCTTGGTAGTTGGGAATATTATACTAAGAATACTCCTTGTTGGTGTGATCGTTTTAATAAATTTAAAGCAAGTTTTGGAACTAAATTAATTTTTGAAAATGATGATTTACTAGAAAAATTTTATGAACTATACGGATATGAACCAGACGAACAGAACAAAGAAATTCAAAATCAAGCAATAGGTGCGCTTGAACCAATTAATTGTAATAAATGGTGTAAAAAATATTTTAAAGATTTTAATCAAATCTTTCCAGATGATTTTCTATTAATATTTTAATATTATTGTTGTATTTTTTATTAAAAATTGATTAAGAATATTACTATTAGTAATATATAATAATCATGGTTAAAAATAAAACTGGTGGTAATAAATCAAAGAAGTCCGCACGTAAACATATTAGTCAACCAGTTAATAGGAAACTTCGTCTTGTCGAAGAAGAGGGGGAACAGTATGCTGCAGTAATTAAATTATATGGTGGTCCTAATTGTGAAGTTATATGTAATGATGGAATTACAAGACTTTGTGTTATTAGAAATAAATTTAGAGGTCGTGATAAACGTGATAATAATATTGCCCCCGGAGTATGGGTTCTTGTTGGAATACGTGATTGGGAGGCTAGAACTAATAAGGCAGAAAAATGTGATTTACTCGAAGTATATAATTCAACCGAAAAAGATAAACTTAAATCCATAAAATCTATAAACTTTACAAAGTTACTTGATGCATCTGATGATAATGAAAATAAAGATTCTAATATTATTTTTGAAGACGATATCATTAGTAATCATAAAAAAAATATAAATGACGAAATTAATGATGACGAAATTAATGATGACGAAATTGTTGATGACGAAATTGTTGATGACGAAATTGATGATGACTTTATTGATATTGATGAAATTTAAAAATCTAAACTCATTAAGATTGCTTCATTTATTTCATCGTCTTCAGATAATATGCTTGATTGATAATAATTAGAATTAGTCAAATTGCTTGTTCTATATAACGTATTTATTAAATTAATAAACGAATACATTTGCTCTGTTTGTTGCTCTGTGGCGTGATCCGCTTGTTGCTCTGTGGCGTGATCCGCTTGTTGCTCTGTGGCGTGATCCGCTTGTTGCTCTGTATTTTCTGTTTCAACACTATCTAATTTTAATCTACATACTGGACATTCAGCTTTTTCTTTCTTTAACCATCTTTCTATTGCATTACTATTAAAACAATGACCACAAGGTAATTTTGTAATTATTTCCTCATTTTCGAATTCTACATGTAATATTGGACAAATGTCATATTTTATTTTTTCTTTATCATACGCTATTTTTTTTAAACATTTATCGCCTTTTGATGATAAAACATTCTTATATTTCGGCTTTTCATTTATACTATTATTAGTTATAGTATCAACAATTGAATTTGGATTAAATAATATGTCATATGGGTTATTATGTGAACTATTTTCATTTACTAATACATTTAATAGATGATTTGATGCGTTTACAAAAAAATATTGATCTTGTTCATATATACTATTGTTGGTCATAATATTATATAAGATATTATTATTTATATGATAATTTTTAATCATAATTTATATGATAATTTTTAATCATAATTTATATGATAATTTTTAATCATAATTTATATGAT
>MDSV01072050.1_pt1 | contig 21046 bp, 14 predicted proteins | sample 810851 | NCBI WGS metagenome assembly MDSV01 (sample SAMN05326640, study PRJNA326480) | marine metagenome | isolation source: seawater | place: Atlantic Ocean: North East | collected 2012 | reverse complement strand
TGGGATTCAATAAGAATAAATTCAATTTAGTTAACGCTACCAAAAAACAAGCCGAAATTCCGGATCAAGAATTAATTGAGGCTATTAGGTCTATTGACCCAAGTTACATTGAAGAAGTTGCAGAATCAACTGAAAGTGAAACTAAATCGGAATCTCAAGAGGTCGAAGATACTACGGAAAATAAAGATGAACTACCGGCAGAACACGACCTAAATACAATGTCAGTGGCAGAATTGAAAGAACTTCTCAAAGCAGCTGGAAAGCCTGTTAGTGGCACGAAATCGGAACTCATTGCTCGTCTTAACGAGTGAGCTCCTGCCTGGAATCGAACCAGATCCTCTGCTTACGCAGCGTGCACCGTACACCAAGGGAGTCCCAATCGGGCTACCACCATTCAAGCATCACCACTTTTGTGCTGTCACGTGCCAAAGTGCGTGTCCCCATTTTCTGAGCCAGTGGCAGTTGTGTGCTTGAAAATCTTCAACTCGAAGTATCCACCTCTACTAAAGCACCAGCAATCATCGGCCAGTGGAATTGGAAGACTTCATCGCTCATCGAGTAGATGTCATCTTGCCAGTTGCTAAACAATCTATGCGACCTCCACCTCTGGAATTCCTGTCTGCTCTTGTTGGGGAAGTAGATGTCAAACAGTTGTATCGATGTAAACATCGGATCGCTTTGCTGAGCAGTAATGGAAACCAAACTCAACGGCCAATTCTCTTCAAGTGCAAGATAACATTGCAGATATCTATCTCTCTTCATCTGAATCCCTCCTGCCCCATCTCGGAGAAATATTGTCTTCGAGGTATTCGTCTTCATCCATGTACACTACCGTCAACTCAAGAGTTGTAGGTTGCCTTGGCGCCTCGAAACCTAATGCATCGTAGTAGGCTTCAACACCATCCATGACTTCTCTTATCGTCGCATTACCATACGCCACAGTGACAATTTCTCTGCACTCAAAGTACCTCGAATTGTGGTGGGTAGTCGCTAATGATTGTGTCTTTGCATGCTCAATCAACAATTTCGCTAAGTGCGGTGTTGCAGACTCACCCGACCATTGAAGTCCCGAAATCGGATTCGATTCCCATGAATGTCTTGTTTGAAGGACGGTTGCTTGATGTTTCCACCACGGGCATCTTGCCTTCACCTGTTGACTCAGCTTATGTCTTACAGCCAAGGCTGCATGTTTGGTATACAACGCAGGGGCCAGTTCAAGCAAATCACCGTGTACAAAGTTGAGAACAAAGTTCTCTCTCAAAAGTCTGTATGACCTCTTATTGAGTTCCGTCTGTAGACATTTGGGGTGATTGACGAGCCATTGCAAATAACTCGAATACGCTTCATATGGCCAAGCAAATCTTGGAGGTACGGGGGTTTTGAACGTGAGACCGTCTCTACCGTCCATGTAGACCGTTGACCACGTATCGTGCCAATTCTCCCACGTAATTGCATTCGGGTGAATGCTCTCTTCGATTTCATTATCCAACATTCCCTGAACTTGAGACGGACTCAGACCCATTTCAGGAACTGTATTCCAAAACCACGGCTTGATTTCCTCAAACCAATCGGTTTGACCGAGTGGGCTGTTGGCAGAATGGTGAACTTTGTAGACAGTAGCAGCATATGTTTGCATCTCATGATAGGCATTTTCACCAAGCCATTCAATGTCGCACACCTGTTCCATAACTGAGTTCGGGCCAACAGGGAAGGTTTGGTCGGGATGGTTGAACCATCTGCATCCACCCTCTCTCAATTGCATGTGCTTGTGGTCGACAATGACCAACCCACCGTCTCTGATTTTCGAAATGTACTGTGCCATCATATCTGCAAATGCATGCTCTTCCCTCGTGACAAATCTGTCAATCCACGAAAACCAATCGGCATACAAAATGTCGACTGGTGGTGCATTGGAAAGATACTCGTAGGCTTCTCCTCCAACATGAACCTGCCAATGCGGAACATCGATGCATACCTTTCTGAACACTGGATGTCCTTGTGAAGTATCGTGCAATCTCTGATAGACGGCATGATTGACTATGTCTGCATGGTATGGCCATTCGTCAGGACAAAATTGGCCATAGTCAACCAGAACGTGGACAAACGGGTGCCCAGCATCCTCAAACAAACTCATGCTTGCATGATAATGATTGGCAGCTGCAGGATGGGCAATAACCAACGGTCTGTCTTCATCAATATCGATTGGCAGACCCACGCCTAGCGTGTTGTCTTTGCCGTATGTGATGCACAGCCCGAGTCCTTCGAGAGTTAATTTCCTCGTCTTACTTTGGTTCATTATACACACCTCGGATGGCCAAGCGGAACCACTCTGAAGATTCTCTTGGTTTGTCTTTCGAGCCTTGCATAATCATGTGCGGAAATCACACCACCTGTCTGACTGTGCCTTGCTGTGTCAAAGATGGTATCCTTGTGCAGCGTGACAATGTGGGCAGTACAGAGCTTGCCCCTTTCATCTGGGTCACTTGGTGGGTCAATCGAATAAAAGCACAAGAAGAACAAGTCGTTGTGTTCAACCAGTTCATCGATGTAATGCTCTATTCTTCTCAAATCATGATTGCAATACGCCAATTGCATGCCGTAAGGTTTCAATGCTTTGGACCACGAGTGCGGTGATTGTGAGTTGGTGATTTTTTTGAAATCATCAGGATTCACGTTCGCACCAGTTGTCCTAGCAATCATCGCCAACGTGGTTGCTACGCACGAAGGGCCGATTTGCTTCATATGGTCGATGTTGATGTCTGTGAAATACGGACCTTCATCCTCACCAGGGTCAGAAGCATCCCATAGGGGAGCGCTTGCGTTTGGCTTCCACGATAACATCGCCATTCTTTCTTTTATGTTCATATTTTTCTTGTTGTTCTTTTTCATATTCTCACCTCACTGGTATTCCCAGTCTTGGTCGGGTCTTCCACCCGGCCATTCTCTCTCCATTTCCTCAACGTAGGCCTGCATGTTCAGCGCCTCCTCATACTGCATTATCCAGATGTGGTTGTCCTCTAAACAGAGTTGAATCAACGAAAGCGCGCTCGAAGCAAAAGACCCCTCGAGATGGTCGATACAGAAAAAATTGTCATGCGTGTAGAGCGTGCTTTCTCCACCGTACTTTGAAACATAATCAGGACACGACCAATACTCTCCAAGAGAATGGGCCACGTTGTTCGAATAGAGGTATGCAGGAGGAGCCCACATCCACGATTTCGGTTTTTTCGCTGCATCCATCCTCTTTGCTTTGTGTTCAGCAAACGTACCTGGAGCACCCCATTTCTCGATTTCAAGGCAGAAGTCGAAGGCAAATACATGCCCGTTTTGACCCTGAATTGTGATGGTGTAGCCATCCACCGATACTGAAGGGTGGTTGTGGACAATCTGAGCCAAAGCCAGCCAGTGTTCTCTTTGCACCCAATCCTCATGAGTGTCAATCTTGGGCATCAAAAAATGAAGACTGATGTCCATTGATGTCAGACACAACTCCCAACTCGGCCAAGTATCCCATCTGGATTCGTTAGCTATATTGTGCTGGTTATAGGCTGCAAAGATGCCAAAGAAGGCTTCAGCATCGTCCAAGTTCGCATCGTGGTCAATGATGTCGTTTGGGTGTTCATACCCATTCTGGATGAACCAGTCTCCATCACCTTCTTTGACAAATGTGCTTGGTTTAGCATGTGTTCTTTTTTCACTTGTTTGTTTATTTTCCTTGTTCATATGTATCTCTCCTTTGTTGCGTTTTTGCACCGCCGTGCGCCGAATTGGCAGGGGCACCGGGAGTCGAACCCGGGTCCAGAGACTCGCAATCTCCAATGCTATCCGTCACACCATGCCCCTTTCTGGAAAAGCAGGCGGAGGTACCCGGATTCGAACCGGGGTCCAGGGATCCGAAGCCCCTGATGCTATCCGCTACACCATACCTCCTTGCTGCTTCACAAGCGACAGCGGCTGCACAAACGTTCGACGGATGTGCAGCTTCGCCGCTCAAGCCCAGATCAGTCGCACTAACTGCGATGACAGAGGGCCCGCTTCAACGAATCTTGTTCATCAAATTCTGGTTCCCTCATGTATCTCACCTGTCCGGATTGAATACTCCAATGTAGGCATCACGGATAAGTCTTTCGGTTATTTGACCGTTTTCCGGAAAATTAGGTATGCCGTGCGTGCGCGGAAACCAACTTATCCATGCACATGCGCGTGACATACATAGAAGGAAAAATAACAATTGTGAAATTTCATTGCGCCAACGGGTGAAAAAGTAATTTTGAAAAAACCAAAAAGGTCTCCAAATCGACACATTTTGCTTGAAATATATACGAAGACAATATAACGCCTGTAGGATGGTCACACCGGAGAGAGTCTCCCGGTGAGAAAATGACCTGTAAACTCGACCTACCTTTAGGCCCATCATGCAGAGACCCGACTTTGGAGGCCGACTTACAAGCTCGTATCGACAACGGTCATCGAGTATACGCAATTGGGGACATCCATGGCCACTTAGCGACTTTTCGGGCACTCCTTCACAGACTCAAACTTGGAGCCGAAGACCGTGTTGTGTGCTTAGGAGACATGATTGATAGGGGACCAGACTCAGCGGGTGTAATCAAAATGATTCGCAACGACCCGCGAATTGTGTGCATCAAAGGCAATCATGAACACATGGCAATTCGAAGCATTACTGAGCATGGAGAAGTCGAGTTATGGCAACCTTGGATGAAGCGGGGTGGCAAATCAACTTGGGGGTCGTACATCGTACGGGCTAATGGCGATTTGTGGCAGGCAAAATCGAATTTCTTCAGCGACATCATGTGGATTGACGCTCTGCCTACTCAAATTGTGCTTGATAATGTCCGATTGGTCCATGCGGGATACGACCCACGGATGCCGCTCGATGCTCAAGGTGAGAAAGAATTGTTGTGGATTCGTAAACGGTGGTTTCGCCATGACAAGCCGGTTGACCCACTGCGAATGGTCCTTTTTGGCCATTCAACGACCACAAAAGTTGGTAAGAAAGCGGGCGAAGTGGCATTTTCTGAATTCAAACTTGAAGATGGTCGCCCGGCTTGGGTCGCTATGGATATCGGCGCCTACAATCACGTTTCTCCAGGCCTAGCAGCATTTGATTTAACGCGTTTGCAAGTGACAAAGCAACCGACCATTCGCTCAGAACGATGGTTTGAATCTGGAAATGTTGAACTCGGGCGGCAAAAGAGGAAAAAATATTGGCAACAGCCAGAGGGAAGAAAAGAAGCATGGGTTGCTGAACATTACGGTCTCGGAGTCTTGCAAGCAAGCCGCAGAAAAGAGCACATGATGGAGAAAAAGGCAAGACAACGACTGAGAATGGCGGGTGTTGTGTTATCGCCTGATGATCGTTCATTTGCTCACTTAGAGCAAAGAGCGAAAAAACAGCAAACTCCTAGCAATCAAGAATCGAAGGAGCAAATTGATTGGACGCACCACGGAAAACGTATTCGTCTTGGTCCTGGCACAGAAAGTGAGCGATTTCCTCCTCGACTTGCTGGACCAACCGGTTTCCGAATTCATTCCCGGCAAGGCACCCTACTCTCGAGGTTGGAACGACCAAAATTCAAAGACGATTCAGGTAGAAAGGGTGGAAGAAGGAGAATTCAATCCTAAAATCGGGGGCTATGCGACTTTTTTATGAAAAGTGACGCTCGAATACGGAAAAATGCTGATTTATTGCCGGAAAACAGAAGATATATCTTGTTTGATGTAGGAAAGCGAACCTTAAAGAGGGAGTATGTTGATGGACAATCATGGCAGAACGAGACCATCTTAACGGTAAAGAAACCACAGACCACCCCCTGCGAATTGCATTCTCAAGAGTGATGAGGCGTCGGAATTTCCACAATGATTTTTTGCGCGTCTCAAAAGAAACCGAAGAACGCTTGTCAATTGACCGTCCCTCGACACTGTTCTTTTACGGCCTATGATTCTTGAATAGAGAAGTGTTGATGACACGGCGACTTTACGCCATGTCATGGAGCCGATTGTTTGGGAAGCGATTCTTGCAGCAAGCGTGTTCTTCATCCTCGGAGCCACCTCTCCTGGGCCAAGCCTCATCGTTGTTTTGCGTAACACACTCATCGGAGGCAGACGTCAGGGTGTTGCTTGTGCTGTTGGTCATGGAATTGGTTTTGGAATTTATGCAGGCAGCGCTGTATTTGGATTGATACTGCTTCTCGACAAATCACCAAACACCTTTTTGATTCTTCAAATGATTGGTGTTGGTTTGCTTGTCTTTTATGGCGTCAAAATGTGGAATGCTGAGGTTGACGGAATGCAAGAGATCAGCACCGATGTTGGAAAACATCAACGCCAAGGATTCAGTGAGGGTTTTGCAATCGCATTTTTCAATCCGAAAATTGCTTTATTTTTGGTTGCAATCTTGGCCCAAGTCTTGAAGCTCTATCCGGAAATGGGTTTTGAAACCAAACTCGCCATTGGATTGCTCGGAATGGCAATTGATACCCTTTGGTATGTTTTGGTCGCACTGGTCCTCACCGGAACTCCTGCATTGGAAGCATTGCGCAACAAAGGAGAATATGTTTACAAAATCACAGCCGTGGCTTTGTGGTTCTTTGCTGTCAGCGTTATATCCAGCCTTCTCTGATTATTTCTTTTGGCATCGCGGGCACAAAAACGTCGATCTATTGCTCTGCGTAATTCTCTCGATCGTACCGTTGCAATCGTCTTTTAGGCATGGGCCATCTTCGCGGTCGTAGACTTGAAAATGATGACCAAAGTAACCTAAAGTCCCATCAACTGCAGCAAAATCGTTGAGAGTTGAACCTCCAACTTCGATAGCAGCACGTAAGACTTCTTTCACTTCCTTAACCAGTCGAGTCAAATCTTTCGTGGGTTTACCGTTTTTGCGAACCAAACTATGTGTCATGCGAGTGGGAGAAATCCCTGAACGGTGGAGAGCTTCGCAAGCATAGATGTTGCCTACTCCAACAACAAACCGTTGGTCAAGAAGCGTGGTCTTGATTGGTGACCTTTTGCCCTGGCACCTGCGTGCTGCATCTTCGGCGTCCCACTGTTCAAGCGGTTCCGGACCAAGATGCTCGAGCAAGGATTGTATCGGCTCTTCTGCTCGCTCAAAAACATCAGCAATCCCAAATCTTCGAGGGTCTGTGTAGACGGCAACTGAACCGTCATCAAAACGAAATTCCATATGGTCATGACGACCGTCAAACCCAGTCAACTTACCGAATTTTGAGTGTGCAGGTCCTGCAGAATGTTCTGAATAAGTAGGGACTTCGGATGAGGTAATCAACGTGTATCGTCCTGACATACCAAGATGGGAAAGGAACACATAGCCATTGCTGGTATCGATGAGAAGGTATTTTGCTCGACGACGGACCGACTCAACTTTAGCCCCTGTGAGAACATTGGCCATGTTCTCTGGGAAAGGAAAACGCAATCCGTCTCGTCGCAGAATGACTTCGATAATTGTGCGCCCAACCCAAGCTTGTTCCAATCCTGAGCGAACCGTTTCGACTTCAGGTAATTCGGGCATACGCTCACTCCAACTTGCGGACTGCAAAAAGGACATGGTTGTCTTCATAGCCAGCCAATTCAATACGTTCCTCAACTTCAAAACCTGAGGTTTCAAGTGTCTGTTCAACGGAAGTGAAAAGCGCTTCCTCACCCTCTCCAGTCCACCGTTCGCTGGCTGCCTTAAGCGAAAGTAATCCAGTTCCATTTCGCTCTAAAAATCGACGACAAGCAGCAATGAAAATATCAACTTGACCGGCTTGTGCAACATCTTGAAACAACCAGTTGACTTTCCTAGGCAACAAAACACCCCATGCTGCATGTTTTCGGGCATCCCCCAAAACGGGAACAAGTCCTGGACGACTCTTGGCCATGTGCGTCAGTTCTCGAAGACACCGGGGTGCTAGGTCAACGGCGACAAGCCGTCCTGACAAATCGTTTTCAGCACCGCACAGATGGTCGTGCAGATGACTGATAGAAGTGCCATGGCCAGCGCCGAGGTAGAGCACAGTGGTGCCTTCTTCGGGTAAGAGCAACTCGGGTGCTCTACGGGTTCGTACAAGCGCAGCACCGAGTTTCGACCTGGTGGGGTCCCAGCGACGAAATTCGGTTCCCGAGAAATTTCGAAGTGATTCACCGTAGACGGCTTTCTTGGGAACAGCGTTGAGAGTCCACAACGTTCGACCGTCTTTCATCACTGCCCATGACAGCATGCTTCGACGCCTGTTGTTGCCCCTCGCCATGGACTCACCTCAGCCTCTTCGAGAGGGCGGTGAAGAATGTGCTTGACGAATATCTTCCACCTTTTGTTCAAGTTCACGCATCTCCTGTTCGCCCCAAGGTTCTCCTTCAAAGGCATCAATTTTAGCAGCAATACTCGCCTTGGCTGCAACTGTTCGTGAGATTTTTCCTCGAACCCAACGCGGTGAACGAGAAATCCATGGATGCATGAAAATGTGGCCGTGCTTGGGCGGTGGCGCCCCTGTCTTGAGATGATTGAAAAATGCCTTTTCGGCACCCAAAACTTGTAGTGTTCCAGCAGGCAGTCGGGCAAGACGCATTCGACCATGGGCTTCGACACAAAGGCGAGCAGCCAAGAGGGGACCGAGCAATGCAGATAACGATGGCAGATGCTGTTCAGAAAGATTACGAATAGCATTTTCCAATCGGTCCAATTGCCCTCTGAAAACAGATACGCTTTGGCCCCACTCTTTCAGCGATTTCCACTCGGATTTTCCTGGTCCCACGGGCGGTAAGGAAACGTCAAGGGTTTTGGAGAGATGTTCAAGTGACTCTGCTTCAGAGACCGTTTTACCAAGCGCTGAACGGTCGGTACCAAAACGCGCCTCAGGAAGAAATAACCCGACCCACTCTACGAGTCGGGCCTCCATCGTGATGAAGGTGCTACGCATCTCATCACTGGCTCGCATCAAGTGTTCAAGCCTACGGTCAGGGTCTCCAGCAGCTTGTGCAACACCGAGTGTGGCCATCGCAATGGCTGCTTGATCGACGGCTTGCTGTGCCTCTTGGCTTGGCAACGGCCAGTCTGCTTGAGGAAGGTCGCTCTCACCGTGGACTCGTGGTCGAGCATCGGGAAATCGCTCGAGCAGTGTTCGTGCTTCAGGAGTGAGTCCTCCTGCTGCAATACACTCAAGACGCGCAACAACCGAACGTTGATCGAGAAAACCATCCCACTGTTCGTCGTCTAAAATTCTACCCTTATCGTCTGCAATCGCTGCTGCACGCCAATCATACCACAGCCACATACATCTGCGAACAAGCAACATGTCTTCACCCTTCCCACTGTCGCAACAATCCACGTACGACAACAGTTGCAATCAGAATAAGGCAACTGGCTGGTTGAAGTTCCGACAAGGATAAATATTCGTAGTTGTGCCCTTTCTCTATGTTTTGCCCACAATGTGGAACGCTCTCTTTCCCTACACCGTCTGGTGACATTAAGTGTACGAACTACAAATGCGGATACGAGGGCCCAGCAAATATTGTCATCAAAGGCTTAGATGGAAAGGATGTCGATTTGTCAAAGGCAAAATCCAGTACCGAAACTGAAACACGAGTCTATGAAGTCATCAAAGATTCCGATAAAATCCATGGTGTGCTCACCTCCGGCACCTACATGTGCCCGAAATGCGACAGTATTGAGGTGTATTCATACTTGGAGCAAACTCGCTCTTCAGATGAACCGGAAACCCGCATGCTGACATGCAAAGAATGCTCTCATGGATGGCGAGAATACTGAAGGTCAATCACCTTCAGCGATTCAAATATCGTTTTCAACTCGTGGAGCCAAGAAATACTGAATTTCAGCCGCACCATCGTGGAAATTGAAGGTCATCGAGAGAGGATAGTTCTCTCCAAACCCAATATCGACGGTTTCGATGTTACCAAAAATCTTGGACAACGGTATGAGATAGGTCAACGAGTACTGGCTACGAGCAGGTTCTCCGCACTCCAAGTTGTGCAATTCTTCCTTGTCAAAAGCAACAGTCACTGAATCGGTTGGCCCTTGTACATGGACAGTGAAGGAGTTCTCATCGATGCTGAAATTCACCAAATCTCCTACCTGACGAGCTGCTCGAAGCGCTTGTGTGAAGTCTGCACCGGACAGCGAAACTTTGCAAGGTAATTCAAGAGCAGGAAGTGTTGGAGGTTGCATTGTTGAATTGTCAAGTGGACGGATGTTGCGGTCTATTTTGCCAAGATTCACGGTCAAAACGCCGGTGTCATCTCCATAAGCCATCTCAATAAGGTCGGTTGGACCACCCAGGCTCACCAATTCTTTGATTTTGCGAATCTCGAGACCTAGGCTGGTCTGGTCGAGTTCCCAAGTGTCAAATGCTGCTGCATCGATGTCCATCTGGATCATTGCAACGTGCGATGGATCGACGACTCGAACTTGAAGCCCATTTTCGCCAAAATCAAATCTCGCATCTTCTACAACTACACTTAATGTTTCAATTATTTTGCTCATCAAGTCCTGTCGGGCCGTGACGTTCAACATGAGATACACCCCTCTCTAATCTCCTTTCACTTTCGACGGCTTATGAACTTAACAGCCGTGAAGCATAAAATGCACCCCGTACGGCGCGGTATTTTTGAAAAACCTCATTTTCCGCGCACGAAGAAAATACAAACCTGTACTTGATTTTACCTTGCCTTGATATGGGCGGTCGGATTCCATTGCACATGGGCGAAGCAACTGGCTCCGTGTCCCCACTGCTCAAAGAAGACGGTGAAGCCTTCAAAATCGCAGTCTTGATACCTACCATCAACAACGCTGATGAACTGGATATCGTTCTTGAAAGACTCTCGAAACAAACCTATTCCGATTTTGAAATCGTGATTGCGGATTCAAAATCAAAAGACAACACCAAGGAAGTCTGTGAAAAGTACGGCGCTACTTGGATTGACGACCCTTCTCGAAACCGTGCTGATGCGTGCAATTTCGCTCTACGGCAAATGGACCACGACTTGGTACTGTTCACAGATGACGACACGGTTCCACCCCTTGACTGGGTTGAAAAACTGGTTCGATGGTTCAAAGACCCCGAAGTAGGTGCTGTTGGAGGCCCGAACTTCGCACCCGATGACGACCCCTTCGGCGCAAAGTGTGCCGATGTGGCATTTTGCACGAAATTCATGACCGCCGGCACTCGCTACGGCGCCCAACCAAAAGGCGAATTGGTCCCGATTACCCACAACCCAGGCGTAAATTGTGCCCATCGAATGGCGAACCTCAGAGAAGTGGATTTCTTTGAACCGGGGTGCATCGGTGCTGAGGATGTTGTTCTTGATGCGAAAATTCAGCGAGCAGGACACAAATTGTTCATCGACCCTTCAAACGTCATGCCTCACCGTCGTCGACGCCCATTCAAACCGTACATGAAGCAAATGCGAAATTACGGTTATACTCGGATGGTTGCGAACAAACGATGGCCTGAAATCTCTGCTTGGTCGCACACTGCAATTGGATTCTTCCCCGTTTTGGTAGTTAGCGCTCTGCTGGCTATGCTTTACGGCGGACTTACTGGCGGAGCTGATGCTGAACTTTGGTTTTCACTCTCTGGCGAATGGGACCTCTCAAGAGTTGCCTTCCACATACCTCTGGGACTTGTTTGCCTGTACATTGCAATAAGTTGGTTGGGTGCTGCTATTGGTACATCACCGCACCGCTCTCTAGGCACCGTATTTCTCGCTCCACTGTTTGTATTCTTAGCACAGTGGGCTTACGGTCAAGGCGTCATCAAAGCATGGAGAGAAATTCGACGAACCGGTGGACGAGCCGGAGAAGGCTCGCAAATCGACGACAGAGTTCGAACGGCGTAAATACAAGCGTCGAAAAAACGCCAAATTCAACATCACTTTGAGGGTAAAGCCTTTGATAGAATTGAATTCATTGCTTGACATGGCGAGTCGTATTCAAGAACGTATTGCGGCTCTAGACGCACCGGATCACAAAAGTGATGAAGAAGAAATTTGGTCACTCATACGATTCAGTTTGGTGGTAGTGCGGGTGATTTTGTTTGTAGCCATCATTGTTGTATCTGAAGTCATGGAAAGCGTGTTCATATACAATTTATCTGCATCATTATGGGCACTCATCATCGGAATACCGTTGTTCGCCCTCATCTCGATGGGAATTCTTTTTGGAGACCGAATCATGAAACACGAGGAAACTGGATTTGTAGAAACCGCAGTCCTGCGGCCTATTCGAGAACGGCTCTAAGATTCATCAACAGGCGATAAGCCTGCCATGTCTCCAGTCTGGATTGTCCATTGACTTGCGTAGACGCCATCTGCAGCCACAAGTTCGTCGTGATTTCCTCGCTCGACAACTGCGCCATCTACCATCGACAGAATCTCGTTCGCATTTCGAATTGTACTCAAACGATGGGCGACTGCAATTGTCGCTCTGTCGCTGCCACTGGCCAGCAAATTCTCTTGAATCCTACGTTCAGTTTCTGCGTCCAAAGCACTTGAAGCCTCATCCAAAATTAACAGACTGGGTTGTTTGAGTAATGCACGCGCAAGAGAAACTCGGGCTCGCTGACCACCACTCAATTTCGCACCTCGGTCGCCGACCATTGTATCGATTCCGTTTTGTAAATCATCGACAAAGTCCCACGCTCCTGCGAGACGAAGTGCAGTCTCCAAGTCCTCATCGGTTGCTTCTTGATTGTACATGACGTTGTCTTTGAGCGAGCCGTAAAAGAGGAACGGTTCTTGACTGACAAAACCTATTTTGTCACGCACTGAGTCAAGTGTGTAATTGCTAATCGGTTTACCGTTGATGAGAACCATGCCGCTGTCAGGCAGATAGTAGCGCATCAGCAGTTTCAAAATCGTGGTTTTACCGGCTCCTGTATGACCCATTATTCCAATAAAATCACCTCCGTTTGCAGTAAAAGAAATCCCGCTGAGGACCTTCACTGTTGTTTCAGGATATGTGAAGTGAACATCTTTGAATTCAACCGAAACGATATCCTCTTCGAGTTCAACAGCATCCTCCAAGTCGGTAATTTTAGGCTCCAAATCCACAACAGCGAACACACGGCTCGCTGCGGCTTCTCCACGCTGGAGTTGATTCACCAAAACTCCAAAAATGAACATAGGCATTGTCATACGGGTGCTGATGAGTAAAAAGGTAACCAATTCACCTGTGCTGATTTCATCATTCTGAGCCAGATAGCCACCAGCAGTTACCAGAAGCCCAAAGGCGATTCCAGCAATGACATAAATCATCGGAACAAAGCGATTTCGATCTTTACTTGCACCCATCGCTTGGTCTCGGTAAGAGCCTGATTCTCGAGCAACTCTCCTGGTTTCCCAATCTTGAGCGTTGTAAGCTTGTACAACTGAAATCCCCGAAATAAGATTCTCAAGAACAGCGTGAATATCTCCAGTCGATTCTCGTTGCTTGCGGTATTTGCGTTGAACACTGGTGGTGAACCAATACACGATTGGAACAATGAGTACTATCGGTCCAAACAGGATTCCAGCAAGTTTCCATGACATGGAAAGCAGGATGAAAAAGGCACCAGCAAAGGTGATAATAATTCGTATAATAGAAGTCGAAGAATCCGAAACGATATCTTCTAACTGATTGACATCGCTTGAGAGTACGGACATGATTTGCCCCGTTTGACGGCTATCATAGTATGACGCCTCCATTGCAATCAGAGAACGGGTTGCATCCATTCGCAAATCATGCTGAATCTTGTAACCCAGTGTTTGCCAAGAATATTCCGAAATTCCTTGAAACACCGCTAGACAAAAGAATCCAAGGAAAACAAGTACTCCATAGCCAATCGCAGCATTGTCACTAATGCCAAGGACCATGTCTTGAATCAACTGAGGACCAGACATCGAATCTGAGGTGAAATAATCGACTGCAAAACCGATTGCAACAAGGGGCATCAAATCAAAAAAACGGGCAGCCATGTTTGCAAAAATCCCGCTTAAGACTCTTCGAGGATAGGCTTTTGCATAGGGTAAGATTCTCCAAATCTGCTTACCAAGTACCTGTCTTCCTTCGTTAAGTTGCTCAGGCGCTAGGGATTCGACCTTCGGACCCCGGTTGGAACGCCTTGACATAAATACCCCCCACAATAGGATACTCTTGAACCCTCTCAAGCGAGAAGTTGGATAATCTTTCAATCAAATCATTCATTTGGGAGCCGCGTCTGTCTTGAACCATGACGACGACCCGACGAATGCGTGCAATCACTTTTTCCGCGCTGATGCTCATCCAAGTAATCGCCCCGATTACCTACGCAGCACCCTCTTCATCACCGAATATCGAAATTGAAACGGATGCAGATTTGGACCTCTTTAGCTCGATTGGACTTGCTCCAAGCGGAGATATAGCCCACGGTTGGTTCGATGCAGATGACGGCGCAGGTTCGATTCACCTTCTCTATCGTGATGCTGGCGTAGTTGCTGTCGAAGATTGGAACGCTTGGACTGGCCAAAGCAACAAGCTGTCAGGATGGTTCGTCCTCACTCACCAAGTACCAATTCCAACCGAATGGTTCTACGAACTTGCTGATGCAGGCATTGACTGTCATACTTATGTCCCTCCAAACGGGTTCCAATGCCAACTCAACGGACATTCAACCGATGATTTGTATAACCTTGATGTCCAAGGGTTGGTCCAAATTGACGGCGTAGACAAAGTTCGCGAAGACCTCGTCCGAGGCATTACAGGTCAAGAAAAACAATTTGAAAATCCATATTCTGTTGAAGGAAAGGCAATTGTAAACATCGTTCTTTCAGGCAACGAACTCCCTGAAGGCATGCTTACTCGAAGCGACATCATCTTTGACTCCCACTCGAACAGATTTGTAACCGTCATTGCTGAAACCTCTGCAATTGCATGGATGGCTATGCAAGAATCCATCGAATGGATTGAAACCAAACCTTACTTCAGAGTGAACAATGATGTTGCTGCAACAATTATCCACACCGATGATGTACAAAATACGACCATGATGAACGGCGCTAAAGCCGGTTGGTCTGGCGTAGACGGAACTGGAATTGTGGTTACCGTTGGTGACACTGGACTTGACAACGGTGTCAACAACACAAACATGCACCCTGATTTTAGAGACCACATCAAAGGCATTTATTCGTTCCCGCTGCCCCCTTCTGCTTGCACATGGACCGCACCGAACAATCCTGGACCGTGTGATGATACTGCAGAAGATGACCATGGTCACGGTACGCACGTTGCCGGCTCGGTCCTCGGAGACGGAAGCATCTGGCCGAATGTCCAAGGAATGGCTCCTGAAGCTCAATTGCTGGTCCACTCCCTAGAATACAACGGCGGTTTAGGTGGAATACCGAATGACCTTGGTGACATGTTTGATATGGCTGTCAGCAACGGAAGTCGTGTCCACACAAACTCTTGGGGCTCCTCAGTTGCAGGTTACTACACAACCAGTTCGATGCAATCGGATTTGAGTGCCTTGGAACACGACCACTTGGTCATCATGTATGCTGCTGCCAACGAAGGTGAAGATGCAGACAGTGATGGTGAAATTGATTTGGACAGTATGGGTGCTCCTGCCACTGCAAAGAATGTCATTTCAATCGGTGCAAGTGAGAACCTCAGATCCAATGCTACAGGTTCATGGCCTGTATCGGCATCCAACAACATCTCAGGCATGGCGGTTTTCTCATCACGAGGGCCGACCGACGATGGTCGACTCAAACCGGACTTCTCTGCTCCAGGAACAAACATCCTGTCAACCCGCTCTCGTTCTTCCAGTAGCGGCAGTGGTGATTACACCTACATGAGCGGTACGAGCATGGCGACACCAGTTGCTGCCGGAGGAACCGCACAACTTCTTGAACACCTCATTCAAAACATAAATCATCCAAACCCATCATCTGCACTTGTCAAGGGCATTTTTGCTGCAACTGCAGTTGATATGATGGGACAGTACAACGATGTGACCAACGGTGCTGGTGAAACAGCTCCAAACAATCATGAAGGTTGGGGGCGCATCAATTTGTGGGATGCTAAGAATTCATCATTTGTAGACCGTGAATCGCTGTCCACGGGTGAAGAGAGAGGTTGGAGCATTACTGTTCCCTCGAATGCACCAAAACTGAAAGTTATGCTGTCTTACAACGATGCGGTAAGCAGCCCAACGGTTTCTGCGAATCTCATCAACGATGTAGACCTTGCAATCAAAAATCCGAGTGGCGTTTGGACCAACCTCTCGGATAACGTCAACAATCTCAAAGGTTTGACGTTCAATTCACCTGCCCAGGGTGTATGGGAAGTTCATATTTTGGGAACCAATGTTCCAAGTGGACCTCAATTCTTCTCCGTTGCCGTAAGTGCTGATTATGAACTTGTCAATTTGACCAAGGATGCTGACTTTGACGGAACTTTGGATGAAGACGACCAATGCGCATTCACTTTTGGGACCTCATCGATTGACAGAAAAGGATGCGTCGACACCGATGGAGACGGTTATTCGGACCCAACATTCAACTGGACCATCGCTCAAGGAGCTGATATGTTCATCAACGACGCCACACAATGGTTTGACCAAGACGGTGATGGTTATGGAGACAACGCTGGAGGAAACAATCCCGACGCTTGCCCCTCCGTAGTTGGAACATCAACCGGTGACCGATATGGTTGTGTAGATTCGGACATGGATTCCTATTCAGATGCGGAAACAAATCTTGGAGGATGGACGATTGCTCAAGGTGCTGACGCATGTCGAACAGTGCCTGGAACCTCGAACGGCGACCGGAACGGTTGCCCTGACGAAGATGGAGATGGTTATTCAGACCCTGACCCAAGCGGAACCAACGGCTCGGTATGGTTGGTAGCCAACGGTGCTGACGCTTTCCTTGGAGACAGTTCACAGTGGAACGACACCGATAGTGATGGATACGGTGACAATCCACCTCCTGCAACATCGGGTGACGATTGTATCAACAATGCCGGTACTTCGACTATCGACCGCCTCGGATGTCCAGACACCGACGGTGACGGATACTCCAATGCGGACGCCACAGCTCTAGCACACCCAGCAGGAACTGCTGATGCATTCCCGAACGACAACACACAGTGGTTGGATACCGATGGCGATGGCTACGGAGATAACCAAACTGGCAACAACCCCGATGCATGTGTGAACGACGGATTGACTGCTGCTGCCCCTCGCTCATCGATAGACCGACTTGGATGTCCTGACAGCGATGGTGACGGTTATTCCGATTACGATGCAAATTGGCCAGCACACCCAGTTGGTAGCGCAGACGCATTCCCGCTAATTGCTACGCAATGGAACGACACCGATGCCGATGGATATGGTGATGAAAGCACGGGATACAATCCAGACATGTGCGTCACCACAAACGGAAACTCTTCACAAGACCGACATGGATGCCCGGATACAGATGGTGATGGATACTCAGACCCTGACCCGCTTGGAAACAACGGCTCGGTTTGGACGGTTAGCGATGGTGCCGATGTCTGGCCAAATGAACCAACTCAATGGGCCGATTCAGACACCGATGGCTACGGAGACAACCCAGCGGGTGTGTTCCCAGACCACTGCCCTTCTATCGATGGAAACTCAACTTCTGACCGCTACGGTTGTACGGATACCGACGGAGACACCTATTCAGACCCAGATGCCGGCTTTACAACTGCAAACGGTGCTGATACGCACATAAACGACCCCTTGCGGTGGTCGGATGAAGACGGTGATGGATTTGACAACCAAATCGATGACGACTGTCCTCTGTATTGGGGCGATTCAACCGTTGATCGTAAGGGATGCCCCGATACCGATGGCGATGGTGTTTCGGATTCCGACCCCGGTTGGACGCCAACCGACAACGGCTCTGATGCATTCAAGACCGACCCGACTCAATCGACAGATGCTGACGGAGATGGATTCGGAGACAATGCGTCGGGTAACTTAGCTGACGATTGCCCGAACGAAACGGGTGATTCATGGCAAAACAATGTGCTTGGATGCTTAGATACCGACCAGGATGGTTGGGCGAACATCATCGATTCTCACGTGAACGACCCTTCCCAATGGTCCGATTCGGATACTGATGGTTTCGGTGATAATATCGGTGGAAACAATCCTGATGCTTGTCCAAATCAAGCTGGGAATTCGACCAACGGTGGTCGAATGGGTTGTCTTGACACCGATGGTGACGGATGGGATGATGTGTTGGACCAACTTCCGAATCTGGCCTACCAATGGCTTGACCAAGACGGCGATGGGTTTGGTGACAATGCCAGTGGACCTCAACCCGATGCGTGCCCTGGTGTAGCCGGAAACTCAACAATCGACAGGTTCGGCTGTGTCGACGATGATGGTGATGGAATGTCAAATGAGAGCGATGCTTTCCCGAACGACCCTACCCGGACACAAGACTCTGACGGCGATGGATTTGATGACCTTGAAGACGACTGTATGTATTTGGCAGGAAATTCAACCGCAGACAGAAAAGCTTGTCCTGATACCGATGGAGATGGATACTCTGACCCGACTTTGCCGCTTAATGGCCAACCGGGATGGAACGCCTCAGACGGCGCTGATGCTCTACCACTTGAACCAACGCAGTGGGCTGATCAAGACGGTGATGGCTATGGAGACAACCAGTCTGGATTCCAACCCGACTCATGCCCAACCGTTGAAGGATACTCAAACATTGATATCTTTGGTTGCTATGATGAAGACAACGATGGCTCGTCTCAAACTGGAGATGCATTCCCTGATGACCCAACACAATGGTCTGACATCGACGGCGACGGGTTTGGAGATAATCCAAACGGAACTCAACCCGATAACTGTACGACTCAAATCGGAACTTCAACTCTCGATGTCTTCGGATGTCCTGATGAAGACGGCGATGGAGCCAGTGACACCAACGACCTGTGGCTTAACGACTCATCACAGTGGTTTGACAGCGACGGTGACGGATTTGGAGACAATGTTGCTGGAACCGACGGAGACGCTTGTCCTCAAGAATTCGGTCTTTCCTCGCTTGGAAACAACATTGGTTGTGTTGATTCTGACGCAGATAAGTACGCCGATAACGAAGATGATTTCCCCGATGAGACGACCCAGTGGGTTGATGTTGATGGCGATGGATATGGAGACAACAACTCCGCAGGTGCAATTCGGCCGGACCATTGGCCTGATGACCCTGCACGCAATGCTGCAGAAGGACACATCACGTGCACTCCGGACGAAATCGAACTGGACCTAGCGGCTGAAGACTACTTCTCATTCAGTTGTACTGTTGTCAGCGTGCTCTCTGGAGTGACAATACGTGCTGAATGGCAACCGATTTCCTCTATCATTAGTTCATCTCAAGTCCAAACCTACACGTTTACTGAAACCACAGGTGACACACAAATAGCGTTGTTTAATGGTGAAGGTCGTGCAGAAGGTGAATACCAGTTGTTCGTAACCATCAAAGAACCTGGAGCCGATATTGCAATGGATTCTGATTCTGTTGTTTTGAAGGTCTTTGACTCTCGCATTGTCGATGATAGTGAGCTGGTAACGGATGAATCAAGTGCCTTTAATGAGGTCATGGAAATGCCAATTGTGCAAGCTATGATCGGGGCGTTGGTACTGTTCTCGCTCATGGGGATGCTGATGATTCGTGGCAATGCTGCGAAGGCAAGACTTGCTGAAGAGCGAACAGAACGTGCACGTGAAGTACTTACTGCTCGAATGAACCGAATCAACCAACCTCCGGCAATCCGAGAAGGATTTGGAGTTGACGGGGAAGTGCCCCCTCCGCCTCCACCGCGACCGCCGACACCCTGATTGGTGAAAGTGAGACCGATTCCCTCAAAGAGGAGATGCTTCTGGGATGAACATCACATCGTGCGGATATGGTGTAGTGGTAACATAGGAGGTTTCCAACCTCTTGTCGCGGGTTCGACTCCCGCTATCCGCACCTCCACCAATGAATGCTGGTTGTTGCGTCAACGCAACCCTCATGGAACAATTACGCTTGGACGAGTTTATGTGGACCGAAGAGCACCGAGATTGGACGGATGCTGACTATGGCGGTTTGAAAGATGGTTCTGCATTTCCGAAAGAATTCATGTGGGGTGTAGCTACTGCCTCGCACCAAATTGAAGGTGGAAACACCAACAACTGGTCTGCATTCGAACCCAATTCCAAAAGTCAACAACTCAGTGGCGATGCCTGTGATCACTGGAATCGTAGAGACGAAGATATCAATCTGATTAAGAATCTTGGAGTTTCGTATTACAGATTCTCTATTGAATGGTCGAGAATTGAACCAGAGCAAGGTCATTGGAACGACGATGCGCTCCAATGGTACAGCGATTTAGTCGATGGTTTATTGCAGCAAGGCATCCAACCAATGGCCACACTGCATCACTTCACTCAGCCACTTTGGTGGGATGAAATGGGTGGATTTGAAAAAGAAAGCAACATCATCCACTGGGTTGAATTCTGTTGCAAGATGTTTGAATTATTGAGCGACCGTGTTGATTGGTGGTGTACCATCAACGAACCGGCAGTTTATGCCACCATGGGGTATGTGTTGGGGGAATTTCCACCAGGCGTTCGCTCGTTCAAACGAACACGAATGGTGTCGCTCAATCTCATGAGAGCGCACGCACAATGCTACCGCAAACTCAAGGAGATGAAGAACGGTCAACGATGCCAAATTGGGCTGGTGAAGAACATCAATTTGTTTGACCCTTATCGCAGGTGGAATCCTTTGCACTGGTTGCAAGCAAAAATCCTCGATGGATTGTTCAACACCTGTTGGCTCAAAGGATTGTCAACCGGTCGATTCAAACCTCCTTCTGCACTCTTCTCCAAGCGTATTCCTGGTCTCAAAGGCAGCAGCGATTTCATCGGAGTCAATTACTACACCCACTTGCTCGCAACACCATTCATGCCCACAAAAGTAGAGATCGACCCACTCATTCGTCCATGGGAGCAAAGAACCG
>MDSV01001714.1_pt1 | contig 21048 bp, 20 predicted proteins | sample 810851 | NCBI WGS metagenome assembly MDSV01 (sample SAMN05326640, study PRJNA326480) | marine metagenome | isolation source: seawater | place: Atlantic Ocean: North East | collected 2012 | reverse complement strand
TGTGCCATAAATTGAAAATTTTAAAATATCAACGTATTCCAGTAAATCAGAAAAATATTTTTCCCTCATCACATTGCCTGTTGTGCTAATATAAACTTTAAAGTTTGGATTTATTTTTTTTGCATATTTAATTTTAGTGAATAAATTTTTGTCCAAAAAAACATCTCCATATCCACATAAATCAATTATTTCAATACCCAATTCATTTGCCTCATCAATCAATTTAAAAAACAAATTATTATCCATCACATCTAATTTTTGGGTAAGTAATTCTCTGGGGCACATTGTACATTTTGCACCACACCTATTTGTAACCTCTATTGTAATTTCTTTATTTGAAAAGTATTTTTCCATGAATCTAAATAATTTTTATTTATCTATACAGCTTTTTATAGATTTTATCATATAATTTATCTTATTTTCTGTTAACCATACATGAAAAGGGAAACTAATCATATTATTATAATATTTTTCAGTGGTTGGACAATTAGCCTTTCCTAAATTCATTTTTTTAAACAAAGGATATTTGTACAACGGATAAAATTGAATAATTGATTGAATCTTAAATTTTTCATATAGATCTTTTATTAATTTATCTCTTTTGACATATTTTGGATTTACGTAAGCTGTTAATAAGTGATAAACATGTTTGTTATTTTTGTTATCAATATTAAATACCAGTTTTTCACTGTGTAAATGTTTAATTATTTTTTTTGCTCTTTTAATTCTTATTAAGTTTAATTTATCCAATCGTCTCATTAACATATAGCCAGCAGCACATTGAATTTCAGAAAGAGTAAATTTGTGTGGCCAGGTATTTTTTATATCTAATTCTGTATTTACCATGGCAGGTTTCCAATATTTTTTTCTAAACTTTGAATAAGGTCGATGCCCATTGTGCCTTAATCCTTTTACTGCTTTTGCTAGCTTACTACTTTTAACAAAAACAGCACCACCTTCACCCAAAGTTGTAATATTTTTTTGTGAATGAAAAGAATAACATGCAAAATCAGCAAACATTCCTGATTTACGTTTCAAAACTTCAGCACCTAATGATTGAGCACAATCATGAATAATTTTAATGTTTTTTTTTAATTTTTTAAAAGGTCTTATATCAACAGCATAACCATACAAATCGACAATTATTATCGCTTTTGTTTTTTTTGTAATTTTTTTTTTTACGTCATTAATGTCTATAGTTCTATTAAGAAAATCAATATCTGCCCAGACAATCTTCGCCCCTCTTTTTGCAAAAGGTATTGCTGTAGCGCAGTAAGTGTGTGCAGGAATAATTATTTCATCACCTTTATTTATAGTTATTAGATCTGAAATTATTTCTAAAGATGCTGCAGCTGAACTTGTACAGTAAATATTTTTGGATCCTAAATAATTTCTGAGACTATTTTCAAATTTATTAAGTTCTGGCCCCTGAGTTAAAACATCAGAATTATTCAAAATATTAAGAAAATATTTTTTTTCTTTTGACGTATAATTATGTGATTTACCACTCCAACTAATTTTCATAATAATTTTTTAGCAATGTATAAATCATTTAAATCATTTACATCTAAAGATCTAGATTTATTCATTTTGATATAATAATTTAAATTTGAGATTATTTTTTTATATTTTAATAAATAGTTTCTTTCAATAATGTATATAGCTCCATTTATGAAATATGAATTTATATCAAAATCTTGTCTTCTATAAAATTTTTTAGATTTTTTTAAGACATAACGCCAACTTTTTTTCTTATCATTTATATGCACTGATTCATAAGGATGCTCAAGTGACTCTGATACACTAAATAAAGATTTGTATCTATTAGACTTCATTATATTCATAGATTTTCTTATATCACTTTCACTTCTTAAGGGTGAGGTTGGCTGTAAGATTATAACATAATCTATATTAAATTTGTCAATACTCCATTTAGCAAAATGAAAAATGGTTTTATCCATTGATGTAATTGATAAAGAAGTGGATTTTGGACGAATATAATCAGCATTGATCTTATTTTTTTTAGCAATAGATTTTATTTTTTCACTGTCAGATAAAATAAACTTCAAACAATTAATTTTTTTTATTTGATCAAAAGTATATTGAATTAAAGGTTTATTTTTTAATTTAATTAAGTTTTTATTCTTAATACTTCTAGATCCTTTTCTTGCTGGAATTACGATTGCAAATTTCATCTAATATGAATATAGATATATTATATGAAATCAACAGATTATTTAAATCAATATAAGGCAAATGGGTTTGTTAAATTAAAAAATATTTTTTCTGATAAAGATATAGAAAAAATTTTGACAGAACTTGATGAAGTAAAGAAAATTTTAATAAAAATTAAGAAAAAAAAGATATATCATAAAACAAAAGACGGAAAAATTAACACAATTCATAATATTCAAGAGTTTTATAAAAAAAATAAGTTTCAGAAAATTGTAGGTAAAAATAAACTATTAAACATTGTAAAAAAAATACTTGGAAAAGAGATAAAAATAAGAAATATTGAATTTTTTTTAAAACCAAAAAAAACAGGTCTTCCAAGTCCTTTTCATCAAGACAATTATTATTGGAACATTATAGACTCTAAAGCAATAAATGTTTGGATTGCTTGTTCAGACAGTAAAAAATCAAATGGTGGCATATGTTATTTAAAAGGTTCAAATAAAATGGGGACTATAAATCATGAGTTATCTTATAAGAAGGGCTCTTCTCAGCAAATATCATCTAAAATACTCTCTAATTTAAAATTTGACAGAAAATATCCATCACTTAAGGCGGGTGATTGTTTAATACATCATCCTGAGGTGATTCATGGTAGTTTGAAAAATAAATCAAATAAAGATAGGATAGGTTTGGCCATATCTTTTAAGTCAAAATATGCAAAAATAAATGATCTAAAGCTAGAATTGTATAAAAAAAAATTAAATAAAAGTTTAGGGGAAATTTATAAGTCAAATTAATTTATGATCAAAAAAAAATTCGATAAACCTTTTTTAATTGCAGAAATAGGAATTAATCATAATGGTTCTATTAAGCTTGCAAAAAAACTAATTGATTTAGCTTGTAAATATAATTTTGATGCAGTTAAATTTCAAAAAAGAAACCCCGATGTTTCCACACCAGAAAATCAAAAAGAGCTCATGAGGGATACTCCCTGGGGCTATATTTCCTATCTTGAATATAAAAAAAAAATTGAGTTTGGATTAAAAGAATTTAAAGAAATTGATAAGTATTGTAAAAAAAAGAAAATTCAGTGGTTTGCGTCTGCATGGGACATAGATAGTCAAAAATTTCTTAGAAAATTTAAATGTAAATACAATAAAGTTGCTTCAGCAATGCTTACAAATAGCAAATTAATAAATGAAATTGCCAAAGAGAAAAAATTTACATTTATTTCTACTGGAATGAGTAATATGAAAGATATTAGAAAATGTGTTAATATATTTAATAAAAATAAATGTAAATATGCAATCCTTCATTGTGTTTCTACTTACCCGTGTGATGAAAAAGATTTGAATTTAAATGTTATTAATATGTTAAAAAATAAGTTTAAATGTGTAGTAGGGTACAGTGGTCATGAAAGTTCTGTATCACCATCAATAATTGCTGCTATGCTAGGTGCAAAAATTATTGAAAGGCACATTACATTAGACAGGAGCATGTGGGGAACAGATCAATCTGCTTCTTTAGCAGAAGATGGTCTTTCCTATCTAAGTTCAGTTTTAAACAAAATTCACTTGATTTTAGGCAATGGAATTAAGAAGATAGGTTCAAACGAAAAAAAATTACTTAAAAAATTCAAATATTGGTAATTATTTTTTTTAATTAAATATTTAAAATGAATTTTTTTTCAAAGAAATTTAAATTATTTTTAAGTAATAGAAATAAAGATAATTTTTTTGTTTCATCTGTTTTCAGACCAAAAAGTTCTTCAAAAAATTTTAAATATACTTTCAATAAAACAAATAGAAAACTTGGCATACTAATCCAGGGACCAGTTGAGAAAAATTGTAATTTTTTAATTGAAACAATAAAAATATATAAAAAAATATTTCCTCGCAGTAAAATACTTTTATCAACATGGGAAAATATTGAAGAAAAAAATTTAAATTACTTAAAAAAATTAAAAATTAAAATTATTTTAAATAAATTTACTAAAGATCTCGAATATCCTTTAAGTGACTATCAAATAAAATCAACTTACGAGGGATTAGTAGCTTTAAAAAAAATGAAAATAAATGATGTAATCAAAATAAGGACAGATGCAAGAATTTATAAAAATAATTTATATGATTTCCTTTTAAATTTACAAAAACAATATCCTGTAAATATCAGCGAAAAAAAAATTATTTCCAAAAGGATAATTGTATCTAGTTTACTAACGCACAAGTTTCGATTATTTAGTTTAAGTGATATTTTTTTATTTGGCCAAATAAATGATTTGCTAAAATATTTTAATAATAAATATTACTTAAAATTTTTAAAAGAAAACAATCTAAAAAAAACCCCACCATTAATAAAATCAACTTTGATTGATGGTGAAACTTTTTTTTGTTTTAGATTTTTAAAAGAAAATAAAATAAATTTTCAATGGAATTTAAAAAGTTGGTGTGCAGTTCTAAAAAAATATTTTATTGTTGTTAATAAGGAACAAATTGATCTTTTTTGGAGGAAGTATGATTGGAAAGATGAAAATAGAGATTTTAATGATAAATTAAAAACTTCAAGATTTATAGATTTTAATGATTGGTTAAATATTTATGCTAACAATTTTGAAGTTATTACAAAGTATAAGTATAGAGAAAGATGGAAATATCTTGGAAAAAAACTAATAAAACTCTCTGAAAAATAAATATAATTTTGTTTAATTGCTGATTTCTTTGCTAGCTTTTTTAATTCTTTCTTTTAAATTTTCAACTTTCAAATGATTTATTTTGGAAACCTTTTCCTCAGTCTTATTAAGTTTTGAATAAGTATTATTATTGTTATGTATACAACCATCACAAATAGATCCCTCTAAATTATTATTTATATGTTTTAATCTTAAATTTATCATATCACCGGAATTAAATTGATTTTCTAATGTTTTATCATTTTCAAATTTAGAATAAACAAGATCATTTTCATAATCTACACAGCAAGCGGTAAGATAGCCTTCGGCTGTGAGGTGAAGACGATTCCAAAGCATTTCGCAAGGTTCATGTTTTTTAGTTTTTATTTTATTAAAATCAGAATTTAAATTTTTAGACTTGTTTAATGTTCTGCCTCCTTGATTGTAAGCTTCATGTACTTCAATATCATCAAAATATTTTAAATATTTTTTTTTAAAACCTTCAACTTCATTTTTTGTTAAATTTGTATATACAAACCCACATAAAAGCTGAAAATTTTTAGCTTCTTTTGTTTTAAATTCATAAATTTCCTTAACATTATTAATTACCTTATCAAAATCATCGAAACCATGAATTATTTTATAGCTATCAGCTGTACCAGCATTTATACTAAACTTAATACTATCAAGACCACTTAAAATACATTTTTTAACTTTAGCGATATTTGCTAAAGCGCCATTGCTAGTACAATAGACCCTTTTTGCTCCATTTTTTTTTGCTATACTAATATACTCTTCAAGGTTTTTGACAAAAAAAGGCTCTCCTGTTGCATATAAACCAAATTCTTCTACTCCCTCACTAATTGCTTTTTTAACGAATTTCTCAAAAACATTTAGATCTAAAAAAGATATTTTTCTTTTCATTTCTGGATTATGACAAAATACACATGCATGATTACATCCGTTTGTAAGTTCAACAATAGAATTTTTTGGGACCAGCGCTTTTTTTGTAAACTTTGTTACTTTGAATTTAGAATATCTTCTTTTAAAATGAGAATTCATAATTATGCATTTTTACCAATAGGAATATACTTTATTTCATCTGATAAATCTAAATACCTAAAAGGATCAATAACTACTGAATTTTTAAAAAAATTAAAACTTTTAAAATGTTCATGCTTAGTTCCGATAAAAAAAATATTTGGTTTGTTTATTATTTCATTTTCTTCTAAAAAATTTTTATTATCAAGATCTATATGTGGGTCCCACATTAGTACACTTTCTCCCATTTCCTCTAAAATATTTTTTAGTAAAATGGCTGGACTACCTAAAACTAAATTAGTCTCTGGTTTAAAACTCTTTCCAAGAATTATAATTTTTTGTTTATCCTCAAATTTATTTTCAATAATAATTTTTGCTAACCATTCAGTTTGTTTTTCTCTTTGCTCCATAATACTTTCATACCAATTAAAAGAAAGATTAAGTTTTTTTGCAAGCCAAGATAAAGCAATGTTATCTCTTGGATGACATCCACCACCATCACCCATTCCACCATACAAATACTTATCACTAATAATTCTAGTTGTACAAAGTGATAATGCTTTTGAAACATCGTCTACGTTTGTATTTGGAAGATATTGACATGTCTCCATAACGGTATTTATCATGGAAATCTTAGTTGAAATAAAAGTATTATATATAACTTTAATTAATTCAGCATTTTCAAGTGTTGTTTTAAAAAATGGTGATTTGTTAATCGTCTTATAAAAATTTTCTGCTTTACTAGCTGCCTCTTCGTCATCAACACCAAATAAAATAATTTCCGAATTTAAAAAATCATCAATTGTAGTACCCATTGCTATAAAAAAAGGATTATAACAAAGCTTAATATTTTTAGATAAAATTGGTTTTATTTCAGCTCTAATTGTTCCAGGTAAAACTGTACTTATTATAATTACAGTTTTTTTAATATTTTTATCTTCAATTATTTTTGATAACTCGAAAATACCTTTTTTTAGAAATTCATAATTAAAATTTTCTCTTTTTTCAGGGATTTTGGTTATTCCTTCAAATTGTTTTTCATGAGGAGTTTGAATAGTTACAAATATAATATCTGATAACTCAACAACTTGATCAATTTCTAAAAATTTTATTTTTGATTTTTCTAATAGTTCTTCGGCTCCTTTTTCTTTATATGGCAATTTTTTTTTATCTAATATTTCTTTAACTTCTGGATTTACATCATAACCAAAAACTTTATGCCCTTTGTCTTCTATAGCTAAAGCAACAGGTAAACCCAATTTTCCTAATCCAATAAATCCAATATTCATTTTAAAATATAATTTAAGCGAAGACTAATATATGTTATTAAAATAATTACAAATAAAATTTCATACATGAAAATTGGAATAGTAATACCAACATATAAATCTGAAAAAAAAATTAAAAAATTAATAACTTTAATTGAAAGATATGTTCCTAAGAATACTTATTTTTTATGTTTTGTAGATGGAAGCCCTAATAACAAAACTATTTTAGAAATTAAAAAAAAATTAAGTAAAAATTACATAATAATAAAAGAAATTAAAAAAAATAGTTTTTTAAAAATATCAACAAGGTGCCTTGCATCAAAAATTGGTTTTAAGTGGCTTATTCAAAATACAAAATGTCAAGCAATAGTCGATCTAGACTCTGATTTAGCGCATGATCCTAAAGATATTACAAAAGGTTCGTCCATAATTCTCTCAAAAAAAGCTGATTTAGTTATAGCTTCAAAATATAGAGACTATTCTAAAGTATTTAACAGACAAATAATCAGGAAATTCATAAGTTATATTTATACTAAATTTTGCAGAATTCTGTTTTCAAAAAAAATTAGTGATTATTCAAATAGCTATAGATTTTATAGTAAACATAGCTTGAAAAAACTTCTAAATGAAAAAAATACATTTAACAGTCCAGTTCAACATTTAGAAAATTTATTATTTTACATAAAGAATAATTATAGAATTAAAGAAATTAGTTCAGTTTATAAAGATACTGGAGAAAAAAGTGCCTCTATAAGAAAATTACATTTATTAATTTTTATTTTTCAATTGTTTTTTTTGATGATGAAAAATATTCATTTGATTAATAAAATTAAATGATACGAAAAATTCTTCCATATTTTATATTTAAAAGATTATTTGGAGACAGAATTAGATTTCAGAGTAAGTTTAATCCAAAAGATAAAGATTGGATGAAATGGAAAAAACAAATAGTTAATACATATACGAAAAGAAACAATAGACTTATTAATAAGATAGTAGAAGGTAACGGTTACAAAATTTTAAAAAATGTAAATTTACAAAATAAAACTATTTTTGAGATTGGCCCTGGTAGAATTGAACACATGAAATATTGGAACAACAAACCAAAAAAATATATTTTAGGAGATATAAATAAAAGATTTTTATCAATAAGCTCAAAAAGAATTAAGAGTAAAAAAATTAAAACTGAAAAAGTTATTTTAAATTATAACAATAAAATTAAATTAAAAAATAATAGTGTGGATATAATCATATCTTTTTACTCATTTGAACATATTCACAATTTAAATTTCTTCATTAAAGAATATTATAGAATATTAAAAAAAAATGGATGCATCGTTTTTGCCATACCAAATGAAGGCTCTGTTGCATGGGGCTTGGGAAGATACTTAATAAATCGTAGAGAAGTAATTAATAAACTAAAAATTAATCACGATAAAATTATATGTTGGGAACATCCAAACTTTGCAGATGATATTTTAAAAGCCTTTTCTAAATATTTTAAATTACAAAAAATTCAAAACTTTCCAAATTTATTTTTGGATGACTTTATATTAGTTAAAAAAGGAATCTTTTATAAAAACTAACGAATTAAATCTAAGTGCCTTTTGATTATTTTTGATTTGAAAAATAATATAACAACTAACAAACTAATTACTGATATATATATCCAAATATAATAATTACTTTTTTCAAAATATACTTTAAACGTATAGTTTCCTTTGGGTAAGTATATTGCTTTAAATAAATAGTTTGCTTTTATTATCTTTAAATTTTGACTTTTCTCATCTGCTTCTGACTTAGCTTTCCAATTCTTATCAAAAGAATCAGAGATAACTAAAAGGCCTTTTTTTTTTGATTTATACTTAAATAGGAATTCAGAATTTTTTCTAGATAAAAGTTTTATACCATCAGTTCCGAATTTTTGATTTTTTAATTGATCAAAGTCATATTTATTAAGATAAGTTTCTTTATCATTAATTTTTATAGATCTTGGGTTATTTATATTTTGTTTAACTTTATCAGCTAAGTAATAATAAGGTAGAGATTGGGCGTTCTCATAAACAATTATATTGATATCTTCATAGACTTTTTTAAGGTTATTATATTTTTTCATTAAAGGTAAATTTTTACTTTCTATATAGACATATTTTATTGAGAGATTATTTAATAAAATTTCGTCATCAATTCCTTCTTGAATATCTCTTAAATACAGATCACCTAAATAGGATTTTAAGTCACTTGAAACAAAGCTAGTTACACTAGAAAATGAGTCTTGTTTTGGTGCCATAAGTCCATAAAAATCTTGACTAAAAGTTGAGTTTATAAATTTAAGGTTCTCTATATATTCTGAACTAAATTTTTGTTTAAAATTCTTATTTATAAAATATTTTTTTTTTAAAAACTTATCAGAATAAAAAATTAATCTTTCACCTTTAAAATTAAAGTTATCTTTATTTTTTAAAAAATTATCCCAAACATATTTTCCCTCGTTTAGAGGACTATAAAATGTCATTTTACAAAATGACGATAGTACAATTAAGATAAGTAAAATTTTTTTATATTTTTTAAAGTTAAATTCTAATCGTAAAAAAAGAAAAATACTTAAGATTGAAAGAACACAATAAAATAAAAAATAATTTAAATTATGTATTTTTAATATTCTAGTTGAATTATAATTTAGAATTTCATAAAGAATGTTATTTATTTTAATATATTTAAATAATTCAAAATAAAAAAACAAATATATAAGTATAAATATAGATAAAACTGTTATAATTAAATAACTATAGACTTTAGTTATTGTTTTAATATAAATTTCTTTATCATTAAAAAAAATTGAGAGAAACAAAATTTGAATTATATAAAGTTCTATATGAAATTTATCTAATGGATAAGTTTTAAAAATACTAGCAAACAAACCTCTATAAAATGGACTTATTTCTACTAAGAATAAATTTATTATTATTATAATTGTATATACTTTTAAAAAGAAAAACCAAAAATTTTTTTTTTTAGAAAATAAATAATTTAAAAAAATTAAATTAAAAAGAATTGGTCCTACGGAAATAAAATTTTCATAAGGAATTACTACTTTTCCAATTAAATCAGACTTGTATAAAAAATTAGGACCAAAAAGTAACGAAAAAGTAAAGTCGTATAGGTTCTTACCTATCTCAAATAATTTTGGACTTGAATATTCACTGCTTCTTGACCAACTTTGGTCAATTAAATTAAAAATCATAGGAAAAATGATTTGTGAAGATGTGAGTATTAAAAAACAAATAGAAATTAAATTTAGATATATATATCTGCCTATCAGCCACTTTTGATAATAAACACTATACAAAATAAAAAAAATAAAAGATGAAATTAAAATTTGTTGAAGAGCTAAAATCGACCCAAAATTAAATACAAAAAATAAATTTAAAAAATTATAAAGAACAAATTTTTTGGACTTATTTTTATAAAAATTAAATGATATTAAAAGTGTATTTATAAAACCAAAAAATATCACATTCCATGTAAATAAGAATGAAAATTCATAACTGTATGGAAATAAAATTATTAAAATTGAAATTAATAATAAATGATTAATATTTAAATCTTTGTTTATGAATTTTAACAAATAAAAAAATGATAATGTTGAGTAAAATATAACAAATATATTCAGTAACTCATATGACTCTTTGTCTACATTAAAAATTTTAAAAAAAATATTTTTTAAAGACCAAGCACTAAATGAGGGATCGCCAATCAAAAAATTAGTACCTAATAATTTATCAAATCTCCACCCTGATAAATCTAGATTGCTATAATTAAAAGCATTGTATAAATCTTGATTTATATTACTAAAAAAAGTTTGGTCTCCAATTATTAACTTTAGAAATATAAATAATATAAATAAAAATATGAAGATACTAGGATATATATTTTTAAAAAATTTATTCATTATATTTAATGAATAATATAGATGAGCTTTCCTCTAGGAATAACATAATAACTTTGTTTTCTTTATCATACGTGAGATCTCTAATTCTTTCTCCTATAGGCAAATAATCCTTTAGAATAAATTTATTTTTATTCTTAGAAAATTCATATAAGTTTATTTGATCTCCATATTCTTTATTTTTTTTCATTGAGGCAACAAAATATGATTTATACCCGTTAAATTTTTCATCAACTTCTACCAAATTGCTAATTGCAATTGAATTTTTAAAATAAAAGGCAGGACTATTAAAATCTTTACCGTGCTCTTTAGGCAAAGGAAATAATTGATTAATTTTTTTATTTGCACCTGAATAATGGTGTCCGTATGATGCCAACGGCCAACCATAATTTTTATTTTTATTAATTATATTTATTTCATCACCTCCTTGTGGGCCATGTTCAGTAGAAATGATTAATTTTTCACTGTTTATATATAATCCTTGGGGATTTCTATGACCTTTAGTAAAAACTTGATAGTCTTTTCCATTATTTTTAGAAATTAAAACTGTTTTTCCAACTAAAAAATTATTTTTTTGAACTTCTCCAAGACCGCCATGACTGCCAATTGTTAAGAGTATCTTTTCTTCATTAAAATTCTGTATCCTTCCTCCTGACTGTCCTGTAGAAAAATTATTATATTTAAATTTCTTATCTGAGTAGCATTCTGGTGGATCAAAAAAATTCTTAAAAATAATTTTTTCTTTGTTAAAATTGCCTTTAAGTACTGATATATTATAACAATTATCATTTTTTTTATTATTATATGACAAATATATGTCCTCTTTTTTTTCATCAAAATAAACACCTCTAATACCTACGGTCGATGTTTGATAAAATAATTCATCATTTATCAATTCAACTAAATTAGTTTCATGAAATTTGAATTTACTAGTTTTATATAATTCATTTTTTATTATTGATAAAATTTTACCAGATGATGAAACTAAGAAGTATCTCTCCTTGTTATTAAATAAATATGCGGAACTTATACCTTTCCCTGGGTTTATGGATATTCTAATATTCGTTTTAAACTTTTTTAAAAGATATTTCTTTTTATTTTCTGAAAAAATACTGTCCTCTGAAAAATGAAAATAATTATGATTTTTCTTTTCTTTATATGCTGCCGCAAATTCCTCGTTATATATTTTTTTTAATCGAAGTTTTTCAACATGCAAATTTTTGATATAAAGGTTTTTTTGATTCCATTTTAATAATAAATAAAAATTTAAAAAAATTGATAAAATTATTATAAAAATTATCAATAAGTTACTCTTATTATTTAAAAAGTTTTTTTTTGCACTCATTTTTTTATAAAAAAATTTAATATACCAACACTTGCACCAATCAAAATGGAGATGTGATATAAAATATCTATTAAATTAAACAATATATAAATAAATAAAATTGAAAATAAATTAAATTTTTTAACTAAATAATTAAAATTCCTAAATAAAAATAAATAAAAATTTTTTTTTACATAAATAAATAAAAATAAACAAAATAAACCTATAAGATAATTATAAAACAAAGAAATTGGAATAAAAAATGCAATTGCAGAAACAAAAATATTCCTCTTGCTCTTAAAACTATCAAAATCTACATCTTTATTTAATTTTTTTTTTATCCAAATAAAACTTCTAAATGCTACATTTGTAAATAACTTTAAATTTTTATGGTGATAATGATCAACAGACAAATCAAAAGCTACTTCGTTTTTATATTGAGATAATTTAATTTTTTCCTGAAAACCTTCATGTTCCATAATAAAATCTAAATTTTTTCCTTCAGGCCATCCTTTTAAATCTATAAAAACTTCTTTCCTAAAAAGACAAGCAAAACCATAAAAAGGAATATGTTGATTAAAATTCTTTACATATACACTTGTATCAAATTTTTCTCTCAGTCCCTTATATATTGCAAATAGATTATTGCTTTTTTCGGAGTCAATTGGAAAATTAAGAATATCAATGTTACTTGATTCAATTAATTTAACAATTGAAGAAAAAAAATTTTTTTTTATGATTATATCACTATCTATAAAACACAAATAATTTCCAGATGCATATTTTGCACCTAAGTTACGAGTTCCATTTGCATATAATTTATTTTTTGCTGTAATAATTTTTAAATTTTTTTTATTTAAATTAAATTCCAATTGATTATCACAAACTATAATTAGTTCATGACTATCAATTTGTGAGTAAATTGTATCAATACACTGAATAACATTGTTTGTAATTTTATGAACTGGTAATATTACAGATATCTTCATCAAATGAATTAAAATTAACTTATAATGCTTTTAGCAATAGTTTTGATTGCTAAACTAGGATTAAAAACTATATCATTACTTTTAGCGCATTCAAAAGTACAAAAACATTTGTTATTTTTTATCCATTCTCTTCTCTCATTACTAACGCTGTTGTTTAATAATTTCCCACAATCAAAATTATAATCTTTTAAATTTCCCATATTTGAACTTTGATTTGGATGAATTGTACTTAATATTTCACATGCAGAAACATTGCCATCTTGATAAATTGTTAAATATTTTTTTCCTGCAGTACAATAATATTTAAATTTTTTTTCTTTAAATATTCTTTCTATTTCTTCATACATAATTGTTCGCATTGACTTAATTAGTTTATGCTCAATATCAGAAAATTTTTTTTCCCTATTTTTGATAATACGATAAATTTTTTCAACAAACTCAATAGGAATATCATTAGCATCACTCTCTTTCGTAATTCCTCTAGTCATTGTTACTGTGTGGTGATCTGGATCAAAATTTTTATCTACAAAATTATGAAAATCTAGGAAATCTATATAATTATATTTTGAGACACAGGTATTTATATCTACATGTAAATTATTGAATTCTTTTTTTAATTCTTTTAGGTTATTGAGAGTTATTACCGCATTATCATAACTTTTATCTATCCCCCTAATTTTATTATGTACTTCTTTTGAACCATCTAAACTTACAGCAAATCTAAAACTTGTTTCTTTATTTTTACTGAGAATTTCTCGAGCCATTTTTATTATTCTATCTGTTAAAAATCCATTAGTTATGATGCTACACTTTGCTACATTTGAATTTTTACAAAATATTTCAACAACTTCTGGCAAATCTTTTCTTAAACTGGGCTCGCCACCAGTAATGCTTAATTGTAATAAATTCTTAAGTGAAAGTGATAACTTGTGAATTTCATCTAATGATAATTGTACTGTTTTTTTTTGCATTGCGTCCCAATAAAAACACATATCACATCTTAATTGACAAATATTATTCACATAAAATGTTACATATGATGGATTATTAGGTTTACTCAGACCATACAAATAATTTTTAATAATTTTTTTCATTTTTCTTATTATTGCTTTAACACAAAGACTAAATTATAAATTAGTTAGATACTTTATATACTACTAAGTTAAAAATAACATGAATTTTTATGGCCCAGGAACTTCTCATAATAAACAATTTTATTAATGAAAAAGATATTTTAAAAATAAATAAAGAACTGAATAAAATTTTTGAGCAACCTCTATTAAATGGTTATGTTAAAGGATCTATTTTTTCGATTGATAAAAAAACATATCAAGTCAGAGAATGTTTTCTTCCTATACAAAACATTAACTCAGTTAACTTACTTGAAATTGCAATAACGGTTCATAAAAAAATATTTAAAACTTCTGATGATATGATTTTAACTAATTTAATGGTTAATTCTGAAAAAGGAAATCATAATGAATTAAAAATGCATACAGATAATAGAATTGATATGATAAGAGCAACACTATACTTAACAGATACTGATAAAAACTCAGGGGGCTTTTATTATGTTAAAAACTCATCAAATAGAGATTATTATGTACATCATGAAGTTGATAATATAACCAAAAAAAAATTAGAAAATGATATTATTGACTGTTCAGGTAAAGCTGGTGATTTAATTATTTTTAATTCTTATGGCTTTCATGGAAAGTATAAATGTATAAATGAAAGAAGAACTATTATCTTTGAATTTCAAAAAAGAAACACAAAATATCCAAAATCAACAATAAATATAAATAATTTAAAGTTATCTAAATATGTATTAGATAATATGGATATATTAATGCCAGGAGAATATAAAGAAAGTTATACAGATCATGGCTCAGATGTATTCAATGAAAAATATTTATTACAAAAAAATTACTTGATAAAGTCTACTAAAATTTTATTTGAATATTTAAAATTTAATATTTTAAATAAATTAAATAAATTAAAAAATTTTCTAAAAAAAAAAAATATGATAAAAATTATAAAAAAATTATTTAATTTTTTTGGAATAGAAATTAAAAAATTTAACAAAGAATTTATTGATATACCTTTAGATAAAATATCAATTAATATATTAGATAAAAATCCAATTATTTTTGATGTAGGTGCAAATGAAGGTCAGTCAATTAGAAAATATCTAGAAATATTTGATAACCCAAAGATACATGCATTTGAACCTTTAATTGACGAATATAATTTACTTAAATTAAAATATGGAAAAAAAGATAATATTTTTTTAAACAATTACGCTCTAGGAGATAAAGAAGAAATAAAAAATTTCAATAAGGCAAAAAAAACTTCTACGTCCTCATTCAATAATTTTAATTTAAATTCAAATTGGATTAAAATGAGAAGTAAGCAAGCAAATACTAATATAGAGAATTTCTCAACAACAATTAAAGATGTCAAAATTTCAACATTAGATAAATATTGTATAAATAACAATATAGAGTCTATAGATTTGTTAAAAATTGATACTCAAGGATATGAGGATATGGTCTTAAAAGGATCATGTAAAATGATAGAAGAAAAAAAAATTAAATTAATAATCTGTGAAATTATGTTTGATAACGCATATGAAAAATATTTTAATTTCAGTGATATTGAAAAATATCTTATCCCTCATGACTTTAGGATGGTAGCAATAGATCTTGTAAATAATTCTTTATTTTCTGGAGTAGTTTTCTTTGCAGATGTAATGTATGTTAATCAGAGTAAGATAAACATTAATAAAATAAACTTAACTAATTAAATATTTTAAGTCCATTATTTTACTTATAGAATAAACTTTTATTTTTTTAATTTTTTCAGAACTAATTGAACCATACCCATATTTCACATAAACAAAATCCACATTTGAATTTAAGGATGTCAAAAAATCGTTAATTGTATCTCCGACGAATACACAACTATCTTTATTTTTTATACCTAGTTTTTTGATTGCATATAATAATTGATCTGGGTAAGGTTTACCTTTCAATCTATTATTTGGGGTAGATACAAAATCTAATTTTAAATTTTTTAATTTAATAATTTTTCTGGTTCTTGCTGAGTTTTTTGATGTTACTACAGCGACTTTTCCGTCTTTATTTTTAATTGAGTTAATTATTTGAATTACACCCTTATATAATTTAATGCGACCTAAATTACTAATTGACTCTTTTTCATAAGTTTTTTTAATTTTTGAAAACTTTTTCGGGTCAATGCCTAAATTTTCTAAAATTTTATAAAATGGTAGCCCCATATGTTTTTTGTATTGAGAGAAACCTGGTTTAAGTTTATGTTTAATAGCTGTTTTATTCCAGGCATATTCCATATTTTTAAGAGAATTAATTAAAACACCATCAAGATCAAAAAAAAAAAATTTGTATTTATTTCTTATATTAATATTTTTTTTTAAATTTATCATTTTTCATATAAGAAATTGCTTTATTGAGATCTTCTTTAATATCAACAGAAAAACTATCGCTATTACTTTTAAACGTTGCAATTTTTAAATTATTTTCAATTGCTCTTAATAATTCTATACTTTCAATTTTTTCATGAGTAGAGGGCTTAAATTTTGAGAAATTAATTAATGATTTTTTTTTAAAAGAGATTATGGATAAGTGTTTTTTATATTTAACATTTTTTTTCTTAAATGGAAAAGGTGCTGGTGATCTTGTCATAAAAAAAACTCTTTTTTTATCAGCTAATAATTTTACAGAATTTTTTGTCGCTGGGTTGTTTATTAATTGATGAGGCAAAACAATATCAAATTTTAAATTTTTTTTATGAAAACGAATTAGTTGATCTATATCATTTGGGTTTAATAAAGGTTCATCACCCTGAATATCAACTATTAATTTTGAACTAATTCTTTTGGCGACAGAAGCAATTCTTTCAGTTCCATTAACAAAGTTAGAGCCTGTTTTAATGTATTTGCAATTATATTTTTTTAAGGTTCTAATAATTTTTTGATTATCTGTACAAACATATAAATCATCTAAAAGTTTTGATAATTTTGCTCTCTTATATGTGTGAACAATTAGAGGATATTTGTCAATTTGAATTAGTGCTTTTTGCTTAAGTCTGCTTGAGTTAAGTCTACAAGGAATAAGGCCTATTATTTTGGTCATTAGATTAATTTAATTTACACTTAACAGAAAAAAATAATAAAACAAAAACAAATTAACTATGATGTACATCTAATTTATTTGATCTGTAGGAAAAAATAGTTGGTCTAAAAAACATTATATTAGATCTAATTTTTACTAAATTTGTATCTTTAATATTAATCTTTATTGTTGAGCTAGGACCTAATTTATATTTCTTCTCATTTAAATAAAACTTTATTTCCTTTGTAAATGGATTAACAAAAAATAATTCTGAATAATCATATTTTAAAAAATTTTTTTGAATTTGATAAATTTGATTTTTAAACAAAGATCTTTTAATTATATTGTCATATATTTTATTTTCTTTATAAATTGATGTTCCTCTAGCTAGATAATTTCCATGTACATAAGAAAAAAAATTATTTTCGTTTTTATAACCCAGATAACATCTGTTGCTTATTATTGCTTTTTCCTGAATCTTATTTCTAGTATAATGAAAAATAAAAAACGATCCAAAATCGTTTACATTATTTAGAAATTCCTTATTAATTATAATTTCATTAATATTATTTAATTTTTCTAAATTAATTTTTTTAATCAAATTATTTTTACTGTCAAAAAACAAAATTTCTACAAAACTATCTTTTTGATTGTAAAAAGTATTAAAGATATCAGTAAAAATAAATTTAGTAACAAAATTATTATCAGTTCTCCAAAGAAAAGCATCACTAATTGATAATTGTTTTTTTGTATCAAAATGTTGATGCACTTCATATCTTTTTAAAGAATTTCTAATTAAAATACTAGTTTCAGTATCAAAAAATTTTTTAAGAAATGATTTCATTAATTTCGTTTTTTATTTCAGATATTTTTTTAAATCTGTTATCACTTTGAATATATTCATGTGGAGGGTGAGTATGTTCAAATGAGATGTGATTCTCATTAACTGATATATACATTGGTACTCCCAAATGATTATCTGTTACAAAATATATTTCGGGGTTAATAAACTCTTTATTGACTTCAAAAATATTAGAATAATTTGAAAATAATTCAATTTTTTTTTCTATTTTCTTTGTTTTTACGTTGATTAAGTAACCAAAAAAAATTTGTTTCAATGGTTTTTCAATAATATTTTTAAAGAAGATAAAATTTTTTTCTGCATTATTATTTAGTAGTGTTGCAATTGGACTAAGAGTCATTCCCCTTTTATTTATTAATGAAAATGGGTATTCTGATTGAAATGAAGAGAAGCCACTTTTTAAGTTAAAGATTTCTAGGTTGCACCTAAAAGCTGGGTATGTTTCTGTAAAGTTACTATAATTTAATATCTTATCTTTATTAAAATTTAAAATTTCAGTATCATTTGCTAAAAAGAATATGTTGTCGTTGTTAGATAAATCTGTATCTACATAAAAAAAGTTTTGGTCATTTTTAATATTATCTAATTTCTCTATATTCCAGAACTTATTTTCAATTTTAATTTTGAACAGGTTGATATTTGATTTATATTTTTGTTTTCTATTTGTAAATTTTGGTATTTGCAAATTGGATTCGAAAAAATTATTTTTAAGTCCGAAAAAGAAATTCATTTAAAAATATTAAGCGTATTTTATGCAATTTATCAATTTAATACTATAGTTTTATTCATTTATAAATTTTAAATTTTAGAATTGATGTATTTTGTGCAATAAGAAATGTCATAAAATTTAAAATAGTACAGATAATTAAAACTAATGGATAAAATATCATTCTTCCTTTTTTTTTAATTTTAAAAATATCTTTTATCAAATTCTCTAAGCTCATCGAAAGTCCAGTAGATTGAATATCAAAATAAAATTTTATTTTAAGATTATTTTTGTGGCATAAAATTTTTAATGAATTTTTTGAGAAAAGATGAATATGATAAGGAAAATGAAGGCATCCCCAATATTTCTCAAAAATTTTAAGAAACATATCTCTACTATTGGGGGTGCTTCCTATAATTACACCGTTTATTGATAGCTTATTCTTCAAAACTTTTATAAGTTTTTCGGGATTATTAGAATGCTCAATAATATGATTTAAAATTATTAAATCAAACTTACCTTTGGCAGATTTAATGTTTTTACTGAATTTAATTTTTTTATTCAAATTTGAGCTTCTAACGTAATCCACTCCCAAAATATTTTTATAACCATTTTTAAAAAAATTGTTTAAAATTTCACCGCTGCCACAACCATAATCAATTATTTTTTTTTTTTTATTTTTTAAGCCTAGAGAAAGATCTTTAAATTTAAGATAAAAAAAAATTTTAGATATAAATTTTAAAAGAAAATTATTAGAATTTGAATAATTTTGATAGTCGTTATTATAAAATTTTTTAATTTGAGTGTTTGATGGCAATGGGAATTGAGAAAGGGTGCCACAATTATTGCATAAAAAATAAGATCCTTTTCTTAAATAAAAATATTCAAGATCTTTAGGGTTTTTTATTTTTAAATTTAATGAATTTTTTCTACAAATATAACATTTTTTTTTATACTTGTTAATGTTTGGTGACATTTAATGCTTGAAAAAAAGTTAGTTGAGTTTTTTTATCAGAAATCTCATTTAATCTAATGTGGTCAATATATGGAAATTTATGATGGTCTTTATGAAGAAACATATATTCGGAAGTAAATAAGTAGTTCAAAAAACTTTTTTTTAAATTTTTTGAACTTAATTGTTCATTGCTATTATCTTGATGTTGTAAAAAAATTCTAATTCTTGAGAACATCATATAAATTGATCCATATGAAAAAACTATTGCTGCCAATAGAAAATAGTTAAAATAAATTAACGAACCTAATAAAGAATAATAGAATATTAAAAGAATAACTAAAATTGTTTTTTTAATCTTTAGATTAAAAATAATTAAAAAAATTGAATTTAAAATACTTACACCAATTAAATCTAATAGAAGTTTATCAAATTTTTTATAAGGCGAAAATTGATATGTTTCGTGATCTTTTTCAGTATAATAATCTTCATTACTATTTGAATGATGATTAAAGTGAATTTTTCTTGCACTTTTTATATCTAATCTAAAAATAAAAAGACCTAAAAATATATTGGCTATTTTATCATTTAAGTTTTTATTGTTAGGTATAAAATTAAAGTGTATAGCTTCATGATAAAGTTCTGAGATGTGAATTAAAAATCTCGCAAAAATAAAAGAGAAAATAACATTAGCTAATAATGAATTGTAAAAGTTTTTATTAAGTGAAAATAAAATCGTTAAAAACAAAACTAATGAAAAAGTTAAAGAAAAACTTAAAATGTTTTTTTTAATAATTTTTTTGTTATTCTGATATTTATCCATGAATAGATATATACTACAAAAAATGAGTTAAATAAGTATTGTTATAATTGTATCAATCTAAAATTTTAAAAATTTTTTTCAGTGCATAAATCAAGCCAATTGAGCTATTAGTACTGGTCAGCTGCACGCATTACTGCGCT
>MDSV01146899.1_pt1 | contig 21049 bp, 13 predicted proteins | sample 810851 | NCBI WGS metagenome assembly MDSV01 (sample SAMN05326640, study PRJNA326480) | marine metagenome | isolation source: seawater | place: Atlantic Ocean: North East | collected 2012 | reverse complement strand
GTGGCAAAAACCCATGAAGAACGTCGTACAATACGCCGTGCTAGTATGCGTGCAGATCGATTCATACCAGTCATCTACAGTAGCACAGAAGAAATCCTTCAATGTGCAAAAAAGCACAAATTGACGATTATTTCCGCTGAAGATGTTGGCGATAGAGCTCCTTGGGATGTCGATATGTCGAACGACGTTCTGCTTGTAGTCGGTGCAGAACGTGAAGGTATCAGCCAAGCGACCCTAGATGCCTCTGATTACATCGTTAGATTGCCCATGAACGGTTTTGTCCCGTCTTACAATCTTCAAGTCGCAGTAAGCGTACTTACCGTCGAAGCACTCAAGCAAAGGATTGCTTGATGGCAAACTATTGCTATTACTAAGCTATTTACTCACCATCAGCAGGAACAAACATGTCCATTAATGGTGCAGCAAGGCCAAGCAATCCAGCAAGCATAGCCATGTAAAATGACATGCCAACTGAAGTTTCATCAAGTTCAGGCATTAAAATAAGCCATAATAAAGTCGAAACAAGAATCAGTCCACCAGCAGCCCAAGGCACAATTTTGCGAACCATCTCTGGCATTGCGTCCAATGCATCAATTCCAAACATTGGAAGCACCATCATTGCTAATGCTAATCCTGCACATAGTATAGCCAACCATAATCCCATTGTACCAACAGTTCCTGCAGTTGCAGCAGAGCAAAAATCATCATCATCTGTATCGTCACAGAATTCAGAGTAATCAATATCTACTGTCAATCCTCCTCCAGACACTTCTTGGCCGTTTAATGTTGCAGAAAACTCTACTTCATCATCATCATCATCAGGAGTCAACCATGACCCTCCAAATACAGATAATATAGCTAATAGTAACGCACCCGCCATCATTCCAATCATTATTTTTTCTTTCATACCTTTATCCATAATTTTCACCTTCTAACTTGATATTACACTTTAGATATATATCTTTATACCCTATAACTAATCAGCCAAACCCCTTTTATCTTGACTAATAAGACGCCACCATATGCACAGGGGGGGAGGCAAGCAAGTTCCTTTTGCTAAAATCTTCGCAATAGTATTGATTGTACTATTTTTCTTGCCTGGCTGTTTGGATTTCGGCAGCGATGATGAAACGTCTTCTTCGGCTAGTGACGGACCAATAACTATCGAAGTATGGCACACCTTTGCTGCTGAAAGCAAGGAGGAAGTTGCATTCACCAATGCGATTAGAGATTTTGAAACAGCCCACCCAAATATCACCGTCGAGGAAACACTCGTGCCATTTGCCAATGCAGACCAATTATTCATGACTGCAGCGCAAGGTGGAGAGGCTCCCGATTTGATGAGATTATCAAGTGACCAGTTAGGTGCAATAGGGGATGTAAGAGTTGACGGCTTTCCACTGCTAGAAGATTTACGACCTCATTTAACACCTCAAGACAGAGCACAGTTTGAACCCAGAGCACTTGAGGCTATGAGATATGGCGATCAATTATATGGCATACCGGCAAGTCAAGATTGCCTTTCACTAATCTATAACAAAGCCTTGTTTGATGCTGAAGGTCTTGATTATCCAGACGAAAATTGGACTGAACAAGACCTTCTTGCGGCAGCACAACAATTAACGCAACAAGATGTTCAAGGTTTGGCGATTCCAATCAAGACAGCATATTGGTGGTTCCCAATTCAAGAGGGTTTTGGCGGCTCATTATTTTATGAAAACGGCAACCCTGCTCTGAATTCGAGTGGTTCAAGCGAATCAATGCGTTGGATGCTTGATTTGGAATTAGAGCATGAAGTGGTAGCGACAGGCACTCAGATTGAAGGGATGAAGAATCAGTTCATAACTTCAAAAGCGGCGATGATTATTGATGGCCCTTGGAATTGGGCAACCTATGAGGATAGCAGATTGAAGATCGGCCAAACATTATTGCCTTTAGTCAATGAAACCAATGAACGAATGTCTCCTCTTGTAACCTATAAGGGATGGACAGTAAGTAAACAAAGTGCTCACAAAGTAGCATCAACGGAATTAGCACTTTGGCTATCCTCTGAAACAGTTCAGAAAGAATTTGCTTTAGAGACTTATACAATGCCAACCCATTCAAATTTAGCAACAGATGAAGACATACTTGGCGACGAGGTTATCGCTGGCTTCCTTGAGCAAACTAAAGTTGCTACACCTGCGCCAACCACTAGGGCAATGTCGTTAGTATATGGTCCATTATCAACCGCCTTCGAGCAAGCATATACTGAAACAGCATCAACATCAGATGCATTAAATGATGCAAATAAAGAATTAATCTCTTTAATAGACAATCTTCAAACTGCAGCTCCTGTAGCCAATAACCCCGAATATCGAGTTATTACAGTCAATATTACAACAGATTCATCACTTAATTATTCAATATTTGTTGATGGAGAATTACACACTGAATTGCTAATGCATCAAGAAGGTATAGGCCCAGGATCACCCTCTTTAGGGTATGATTCATGCCTTGCCGATGGTGTTGAAATGTTGCGCCTTGGTCAGCAAAAATTATTCCCAGAAAATACCCAAAAAATCAGTTGTAGCCTTACCGGAATAATCCCAGACACAAATCATACGATTGAAGTAAATTCTTCAGGCAGCCAAATAATGCGATTTCAAGCTATTACTACAGTAGGTGATGAAAGGCCGGAATCAGGCGACACATCACCGGTAATGTTTGCTATTGGCGCCATCATATTATCATTGATTGCACTTTTGAGTTATGGTCGTTACCGTGATGCTCAACTTGGTAGAACCAAATCCAGACTTGCGCATTTTTATATTGCTCCAGCGATGTTAGCACTGGCAATATTGACATTTTATCCGGTGATGTATGGTTTTTGGTTGTCATTTACTGATGCAGATCAAACCCGTTTGGGAGAACAAGCATTCATCGGTTTAGTCAATTTTTGGGACGTTATAACCGCATCTGGGTTTGTCCGTGTAACTATATTTACTTTAGTTTGGACACTAATAAATGTCTCAGCACATATTGGAATTGGTTTATTTTTAGCATTGATTTTACAACGTGCAGATATCAAAGGAAAGACAGCATACCGTACAATTCTTCTTCTGCCTTGGGCTGTGCCTTCATACATTTCTGTTCTAGTCTGGAAAGGTATGTTTCAACCAGACGGACTAATCAACGATTTACTTGGAACAGACATTAACTTTTTAGCCGATCCTACTGGTGCTCAAATTATTGTAATTCTTGTCAACATATGGCTTGGCGTGCCATTTATGATGATGTCTATTAGTGGTGCATTACAAGCGTTACCAAAAGACATGTATGAAGCAGCTGAAATCGAAGGTGTTACCGGTTGGGACGCCTTTAGATATCTGACATTTCCTAATTTAAGAAGTGCTTTAGTACCACTTTCGTTGTTAGGTTTCATTTGGACATTCAATATGTTCAATGTCATTTATCTGATGACAGATGGGGGCCCAGATCTGTATTTTGGTGAACCAGGCCAAACTGATATTTTGATTACCTATGTCTATGATGTGGCTTTTAGAGATGGGGCCTATGGAGTTGCAGCAGCGTGGTCAGTAATCATTTTCTTAATGTTAATGGCCTTTTCTTGGACTTACATGAAACAAACTAATGCTACGGAGGCAGCTGTATGATTAGCGAGAGAACCATCAAAACATGGTATGCCCCAGTAGAGGTGCTTTCACTGAGTTCATGGCTCGTGGCGGCTACTTTAGTCAACATTCTTCTGTTGACCTTTGACTTCTTGCGTGGCGACGATCAATTACTTATGTTAGGGATTTTTGGTTGTTTTGCACTAGCGATGTTAAGAGCTAATTTACCAGAGAGTAATAATTCCACGAAACGTAACACTTCTTTACTTTTGAGTGCAATAGTGATTTCATTAGGTGTATATCGGTTAATTTTGATGCCTTATTCAATTTTCAATGTGTGGATAAATCTGTGGATGATCGCTCCAGGAATTATCGCTTTATTTTGGCTATCTAATACGGCGGTATCGGTTTGGTCTACCAGAGAACTATCAATTTCTGCCGTCGAATACGGCTTGGAACGCAATTTCTATTTACAAAAGAAACATCAAATAATCGGGTCACATATCACATTATTGCATTTTGTCATAATCACACTAATTCCAATAATTTGGATTTTTGATATCGCATTCTCACCAGGTAATGCGTTGGGAGGAGAGATTGGAGATTCTTTTTCAAACGAACACTTCAAAAAAATCCTTCAAGGTGAATCATTTTGGATTTGGTTCCGCAATTCATTGATAGTTTCAATCGGTACTAGCTTGCTCGGCTTAGTGATAGCAATACCAGCAGGTTATGCCTTTAGTCGATACAAATTCACCGGTCGTGATGTTTCGATGTTTGCATTTTTATTAGTCCAAATGTTTCCAGGAATTATCATTCTAGTCCCTTACTTTTTAGTTATGAAAACATTGGGTTTACTAAATACTCACCTAGGATTAATTCTTGCTTATTGCGTGACTGCTTTACCACTTTGCGTTTGGATGCTAAAAGGATTCTTTGATACAGTGCCAAGAGAGTTAGAAGAAGCAGCAGCCTTGGATGGTTGCAACCAATTCCAAATTTTCACCAAGGTAGTGTTGCCGCTTTCTTTGCCAGCAGTAGCAGTGACGGCATTATTTAGTTTCTTGGCCGCATGGAATGAGTTTTTACTAGCCCTTACTTTTAACACTTCAAATGATATGTATACCTTGCCAGTTGGACTTGCTTCATTAATTTCTGCAACCGGACAAGCTTGGGGGGATTTTGCTGCAGCTAGCATACTGGTTAGCCTGCCGGTTGCGTTACTATTCTTATTTTTCCAGAAGTTCTTGATAGAGGGGCTTTCCGCTGGAGGAGTAAAGGGGTGATTGTATGGTTGGTGTAAATTACAATAATGTGACTAAAAAATATGATGATGGCTTTCAAGCTGTTAAAGAACTAAATTTAGAAGTAAAAGATGGCGAATTTCTTGTCTTACTTGGACCATCTGGCTGCGGTAAATCGACAACATTGAGGATGCTTGCTGGATTAGAGGAAGTTACAGAAGGTGAAATAAAAATTGACGGTGTAACCGTAAATCACCTACCTCCAGGCGCGAGAGGTCTTGGAATGGTATTCCAATCTTATGCACTTTATCCTCATATGTCGATAGCTGACAATCTTTCTTTTGGTTTAAGAATGGCTAAAGGTGATGCAAAATTAAGTGGGGATGAAATAAAAGCACGAGTTCAAGAAGCCGCTCAAATGCTTGACCTTTCCGAACATCTAGATAAAAAACCCAAAGAATTGAGCGGGGGACAGAGGCAAAGAGTTGCTCTAGGTAGAGCCTTAGTACGTCGTCCAAAGGTTCTACTAATGGATGAACCATTATCTAATTTGGATGCAGAATTAAGACATCAAATGCGCAATGAGATAAGAAAATTACATGACAAGTTAGGTACCACTACAATTTACGTCACCCACGATCAAATTGAAGCGATGACCTTAGCAGATAGAATCGCCATACTTGACAAAGGAGTCTTACAACAGCACGACAAGCCTTTGAACACTTATCACAATCCAGCCAATGAATTTGTTAAGAGTTTCTTGTGTGAACATATTGATGATTTGGTACAAACAGCAAACAGCCTTTTCAATAAGTCATAATAGAGAATCAAGGAGTGAGAAGGATGTTTAAACAGGTTTTAGTTGCGATGTTATTTGTTACGATACTAATTTTGCCTATGGTTCCTGCTGCAGCAGTCAATCCTCAAATCGATTATCAAACCGGCAACACAGAGTTTACTTGGCAAGGTGTTGCTAGTAGTGTTGAGGTTAATGGTGAGTGGGATTGGTCTACACTAACCACGATGACTGAGAACAACGGTATTTGGTCTGCACAAGTAAACTTGGCAGAAGGCATGTATTGCTACAAATTTGTAGTAGATGGCGAGTATATTTTTGATCCCAACAATTCTTATCGTGGTTACTGCGATAGTATCGAAAATTCTGTAGTTAGAGTCAAGGATGCATCGAGGCCAAATTTTGACAGCGAGATAGCCAATGATCAGCTTGTAGTAACATATCTACCAGGTTATAGTGGGGCTGGACCAGATGGAGTCCCTCAAGGACTTGAGGCCGCGACATGGGATTCTTCAGCAATGACTTGGACTCTTGATTTATCAACATTGGATGAGGGAAAGCATACATTGCGACTTGAAATAAATGATACAGACGGCAATCAAGCCTATGATCATTTAGCGCCTTTTTGGGTTGGTCATCAAAGTCAATTCAGTTGGGAAGATTCACTAATTTACATGATAATGACCGACCGTTTCATCAACGGCAATAGTAGTAATGACCCACAATCAACGGGTGCTGCACATGGAGCAGATTGGATGGGAGGAGATTTCGAAGGGGTGACAGGAAAAATAGAATCAGGTTACTTTGCTAATTTAGGAGTCAATGTCTTGTGGCTAACTCCATTCAATGCCAACGCGCAGGGAACTGGTTTAGCGGCTGACGGCGTACACAATGTGGCCGCTTATCATGGGTATTGGCCGGTTGAAGCAAGACAGGTTGACCAACGTCTTGGAACAGCTGAACAATTGAAGGAAATGGTTGACGCCGCCCATGGTGCAGGCATTAGAGTAATGATGGATTATGTCGTAAATCATGTTCACGAAGATCATTCATACTATCAAGAAAATCCGGAATGGTTTAACCAAGGTTGCATTTGCGGTACAGAAAATTGTGACTGGACTGAACACCGTCTTGATTGCCAATTTACTTCTTATATGCCAGATGTTAACTGGAAGGTTAGAGATGCATCAGAACAATTTATCGAAGATGCGCTGTGGTGGCTAGAGGAATTTGATCTTGACGGCGCTAGAATTGATGCAGTGAAGCATGTTGACGACCTTGCAGCGACTAATTTAGCAACCCGAATAAATGAACGATTTGAGACAGCCGGTACAGATTATTATCTCAAAGGCGAGACAGCAATGGGCTGGTCCGGAGATAATTTAGCTGCCAATCAGTTCCAGTATGAGACCATCAATCGTTACATTGGAGAAGATTCTCTTGATGGACAAGCAGATTTTGTATTATATCACGCAGTTGTTGATAATGTATTCACACAAGGCACAAAAAATTACCAACACCTTGACTATTGGACCAACAGAAGTCAAGATCAATATGTTCCAGGCGCAGTGATGGTACCATATGTCGGCAGTCATGATGTCCCTCGCCTCGCTAGTAGAGCAGATAGCGGTACCAATGACGCTTACAATCAGTGGCAAGAACAGGGCTTACCAGGCCAACCAGGAACTGATGAAACCTATCAGGCGGTGCTTCAAGCATACGGTTGGCTGTTGACCACACCAGGGGCGCCGTTGCTGTATTATGGTGATGAGTATGGTGAATATGGTGGTGCAGACCCCGATAATCGCCACATGTATCGTGATTCGGCAAACTGGAATGAGCGAGAAAGTGCTTTGTTTGAAAACCTCTCTGCCTTAGGCCAATTACGTGCCAATTCAATCGCCATAAAACAAGGAGTATATTCAACACGTTATGCTAGCCCAGATCTTCTTATCTACGATATGTCGCATGCTCAACAAAACATGTCAATCATTCTAAATCGCGGCCCTGCTACCACATATGATGGTTTTGATGTTGGCGATGAGGTTAGATTTGGCGACACCTCAATTTCCTCTAGCACCACCTCAATTCCAGCAAATTCAGTTACTGTAATCGAGTTAGATTCAATAGTCTTGCCACCGCCTAGGTATGACGACAGCCATTGTTTAATTGTGAATAATTTCACTATGAATGCAACATATTATGTCACCGTAGACTTGACTAACACATGTGATGACGGATTAAATTATCCCGGAATTAATGGTTCTGCTGACAATCCTTTGGTGTTGGGTCTTCCTGAATACACAGAATATACTTACATGATGGATCCAAACACCTCGAATAATATGGGATGGCAGCTATCTATTGATGAAACAATACCAAACGGAACCTCAGTAGTTCTTACGTTCAATGCAGCAATTTTGAACTGTAATGATGAACCCGATTCAAGTCAATGGCATTTTTGCCCTACATCGAGTTTAAATTACACATTTACCATAAATCAAGCATCTAATTACAGTAATAATTCAGGTTCTCAAAATGGTACAATCGCAATACTAGGCTGCACAAATTCATCGGCGGCAAACTTTGCCCCCAATGCTACTGAGGACGACGGATCTTGCGAGTCTGCTACTGAACCACCGGTGTTTGGCTGCACCGATTCCACTGCGCTAAATTTTGAGGCAGCAGCCAATGTAGATGACGACTCATGTCAATATGAAGATGAACTTTCAAATAACAATTCAAATGACAACCAAACTAATAGCAGCCTCAATAATACAGGTATTACGGAAAATAATCAAGAGAATAGTACCGGTGCCGGAATAAATAATGTTGAAGTAAATAATTCCAATCAAGGCGAGGATTTACAGCCAACTAATGAAGCAGAAGAAAAATCCTCACTCACCGAATTTGTTAGAAATGGATTAGCAGTGGCTGTGTTTTGCGGATTGATAGTGCTATTTTTCGTAACTATGCGTAAGAAGTAGTCACCTAAATGCGTCATAAAACCGCTTATATTCTGAAATCATCCTTGCACCAGTAAATCTAGCCGATGTAGCAATGCTTGAGCGCATAATATTGGCCCAAACCGAGCCGCCTTTTTCCCATGCTGGAATGACGTGATGTTCAAGTACAGAGTAGATGTTTTCTGCATCTCTTTCATCATCTCTTTCATCTTCTGATTCACCAATAGCCCATCCGTTGACTCCATGTTGACATCCCTCAGGCCACCAACCATCGAGGATTGAACAATTTGGTACACCATTCATAGCCGCTTTCATTCCAGAGGTACCAGAAGCCTCCATCGGTCTAATTGGATTATTTAGCCATATGTCTACGCCGCTAGTTATTGCCAAACCTGTATCCATGTCATAGTTTTCTAGGAATGCGACTGGTATTTCTTCTTGTAAGTGCTTGGCACTACCATAAATATCTCTGATTAGTTGTTTTCCACCTTCGTCTCTAGGATGTGCTTTACCAGAGAACACAAACTGAATTTTACCGCCACCAATTTCACTTAACCGCGTCAAATCTTTGAATACCAAATTTGCTCGTTTGTATGTGGCAAATCGACGAGCGAAACCAATTGTAAGTCGCTTTTCTTCCAATTCAACACCAGTTGAGATTTTAACAAGTTCTCGGAAAATTTTGCGGTTACGACTTCTTGCGGCAAGTAATTCTTCATCAGATAATGTACCAGCATAGCCAAGTTGTGTAGGGTCCTTTTTCCAGCCTGGTAATTTTTCATCATATAATTCGGCCATGGTTGGCGATGTCCAAGTAATATGGTGGACTCCATTGGTAAGCGGATGAATGTGGTAATTATCAAACATGGTTGATGCAACTTGAGCATTTAGATTTGATACTGCATTTACCTGTTCAGCTAAAGCAACCGCTAGATGGGACATTGAGCATCGCGCACCATCTTCAGGGTCGCCTACTGATTTGACTAACTCAACTACATCATCAGGCATTAAGTCCCCTAATACCTCATTGACATCGGCCCACTCAAAACGGTCATGACCGGCGGGTACTGGAGTGTGAGTGGTGAACAAAATTTTCTTACCGAGATCATCTCTAGTCCACCCTTGATTGAGTAATTCTAGTAAAGCAAAAGTACAATGCCCCTCGTTGAGATGTAATCCAATGAAATCCTTCCTCAACATGTTAAGCAGTCTAACGCCACCTACGCCAAGTAGGAATTCTTGTCTAATTCTAACATCATCATTACCACCATATAGTCTAGCGCCTAATCTCTGGTGGTATTCCGAATTTTTCGGATGCTGAGTGTCTAGAAAGTACACTGGAACAACATGGCCAGTAACCCCAACAACGTCAACTTTCCAAATTCTCGAATACAAGGTTCCTCCATCAAGTGGTAACGCGAGTTCAAGACCAGTGTCTATCAAATGATCCGCAGGATCAATGGCTCCGAAACTTTCAGTTTGATTACCGTCAGGATCAATATGTTGACGGCCGTATCCCTCGCGGTATAGCAAAGTAACCGCAATTAAATCTATTTCAGCATCAGCAGAAGACTTGACATGGTCGCCTGCCAATACTCCTAATCCACCAGAATAAGTATGTAATTCCGACCATAATCCAATTTCTGCAGTAAAGTAGCCAACCAGTCCCATTCGTCGCTCGGTTACTAAGAGGGGTTATCATAATGCCCCTAAACTATTAAAAAAATTAGTTTAAATCGTTCCAATCAAAACGCCATAACCAATTGCCTTTTTCAACCCCTGGTACATTCATTCTTCCGCAGGAATCAAGCCTAAGTATGTCTTGTAACGGCACTATACAAAGGTAAGATCGAGAGTTTTTTGCCAATTCTATTATCGAGCCAGCAATATCATCAGTTTGCCCCGTCATTGCAATAACATTGGATTTTGTTGTTTCATCAGTCGAAGCCCACCAACCAAGAATAGTATCATTGTCGTGAGTTCCAGTATAAACCACTTGCATTGCATTGATATTGTGAGGGTGGTGTGGACTTTTTTGATAATCTTCTCCAAATCCAAATTGTAGAATCGCCATACCTCGTAAATTGAACTGTTTACGTAAATCAAAAACCTCTTGCGGAATTATGCCCAGATCCTCAGCAATAATTCTTTCCTCATCACCAGCAACGTCAATCAGTTCACTGATTATTTTGGCTTTAGGAGCATCTTGCCAAACTCCAATCACCCCGTTTTCGGCATCTTTTGGAACAGCCCAAGCAGAATGGAATCCTCTAAAATGGTCGATTCTAACTATATCAAAAAGCCTGAGCATCCTCGCCATCCGCTCTCGCCACCAACGCCAACCAGTTCTTTCATGCTCCTCCCAATTATACAATACAGTGTTCCATTTTTGGCCTGTTTCGCTAAAGTAATCTGGCGGTACACCAGCAACCACAGTTGGCAAACCCGCTTCATCTAATTGGAATAAACTTGGATTAGCCCAAACATCTGCTGAGTGATGAGAGATGAATATAGGTAAATCCCCAATCAAATCAATACCCATTCCATTCGCTTGCCGTTTCAAACCTAACCATTCTTTCTGAAAAATGCCCTGCTTACGAATTTCAGGATTTATTTTTTTTCTCCACTTGGCCAAGGCACTGGGCACTCTATTACGTAAATCATCAGGCCACTCAGTCCAGTTTTTCTCAGGGAAATGTTGGGTAATGGTTGCGAATAAAGCCCAATCATCTAACCAATATGATTCAGCAGACAAGTCAGCAATCTCATTTGTAGAACAAATCCCATAGTGCCCAGCAAAGGCAGATGGAGATGCATATGGGGAGTTATGTTTGTCAGGTGGAGTTAACGGTAAAAATTGCCATTTGGAGAAATTATTTTGTTTGAGAAAATGCAAGAAATTTTCGCCATCGGAAATCTTTCCAGAAGGCAAGGATGTAAGGTGACAGAGAACACCAATCTCCTTTCGCATGTATGTGTGGCCGACAATAAACCCTTTCAAGTTATCACATCCAGCCGGTAGTGATGAGAACTCCTGCAGTAGTAATCGTGCTATTATTTTGTTTGCAAGCCGGAATGGGATTTGTATCTGCAATAACGCCAGAAACAATCACAGTCGATGGCGATGTATCTGAGTGGTCAATAGATACCGAATTAGGCACCGATAGTAATGGTGTTTCATTACACGTGACTTGGGATTCAAGCAATTTCTATCTAGCTTGGACGGGCACAGATTGGGCTTCTTCATCCACCGGTGCTGATTTATTTATTTACTTCAATACTAGTGAAAGCGGTTCATTGTTAAGTAAAAATTGGAATTTCGCTCACACTTTGCCATTTGCTGCTGATTATGGTTTCGCTCTTGAAGACTCAAATTACAATCAATATTTTTCCTATGATGGGTCTTCATGGGCAGATCAAGGCCAATTAACACCATCAGAATTGTATGTTGGCTGGGCTGATAATACTGTTACTGAAATGGCAATCCCGTGGTCAGCCATAGGAAGTCCAACAACTCTTCAATTCATGGTTTATGCCCAGTGGCAAGACGAAGGAAATGTGTGGACATCATTTCCAACAGACAATCCGAGTACTGAAAACGGTGCAGAAACCTTCTCACATTACTATCACATCGATAACGTCAATAATGCAACATCACCAAATTCATTGCCAGTAGTTGAATCTGAAGGTGTTACTAAAGTCGATGATGCACTAAATTTAGCAATTATTTTCCACCAACATCAACCATATTACAAGAATAAGTTAACCGATACCTATGAGATGCCTTGGGTAAGAGTTCATGCTATGACAGAATATGTTGATTCTCCAGGAATATTAGCCCAAACAGGAACCAAAGTCACATACAATCTAGTTCCTTCATTTATTGAACAATTGGTTGATTATTATGAAAATGAACCGCTCGATGACCATACTGATATGGCAAAGAGACCTTGGCCCGAAGGAGGTTATCCAAATGCAACAGACCTTGAATTACATACTATGCAATTCCAATCTTTTTGGAACAGTGGCTGGATATACAATGTTTCAGAGACTGGGCATATTCAATCATGGTTGTATCCTTCAAGCAATCGTTACTCAGAACTGTACGATATGACGCTTCACAATCTAAAACCTGCAACAATTATGGACGATGAACTACTTTCGCCACAAGATTATCTTGATTTACAGGTTTTGTGGTATCTATATCAATTCTCTCCAGATTATGTTCAAGGCGAATACAATTCTAGTCATCGAGATCAAGGTTTGATTGATTTATTCACGCAACCAGGTCAATATACTCACGCTGATTTGATGTATGTTGTTGATAAGCAACATGAACACATGGCAAATGTTTTACCAATGTATAGCGAACTTGCTGACAAAAAACAAATTGAATTGACAACTACGCCATATTATCACCCAATTATGCCGCTTTTGATGATGGATGGTTGGACAATGGAAGACGGCATTCGAGTCAATAAAGAATCATGGCCAGAAGACGTACAAAATCATCTTATTACTGGGATGGATTTGTTTGAATCAAAACTGGGGTTCCGTCCCACGGGAATGTGGCCTAGCGAAGAAGCGGTATCTCCCGCGATGGTCGAACCGGTATCAGATGTCGGCATTCAATGGATGGTGACCGATGAAGAAATATTGATGAAATCCACTGATGTTAATGGCAATTTTATTGATGTTGATGTCGCTAGCAACCTAGCTACTCCATGGATAGTTTCTGGGGCAGATGGAGGGGAAGTCGCCACAGTGTTTAGAGACCGCGTCATTTCGGATAGAATCGCATTTCAATACGGCACTATGACGCCAGAAGCTGCGGTATCCGACTTTATCTCTTACTTAGACAATATTAGGCAAGAATTACTCGATGCTGGCGAGGATCCATCAGAACATTTGTTGACAGTTGCACTTGATGGAGAAAACTGGATGTTTATGTCTGAATTCCAACATCAAGATAATGCTCGGCCATTCATGCATGAATGGTATTCAAGACTAGCATCACACCCAACTATCATTACGACAACTCCAAGCGAATTCTTGTCAACCAATCCTGATTTGCCAGAAATTGAAACCATTGGAACAGGTTCATGGATTGATGGGACATTGCGTACGTGGGCAGGCGAGCCTGAAGAAAGCCTTGGATGGCAACGATTGGTTGAAGCACGCCAAGCACTTGTGGCCTTTGAGGAAGATAATCCAACTCACCCAGGTCTGCCAAATGCTTGGGAATCATTGTATATCGCTGAAGGTAGTGATTGGTTCTGGTGGTACGGCCTTGACCAAGATAGCGGTTATGATGAGAACTGGGACGTTTTATTCAAAGTTCACCTATCCAATATTTATCGCGCAATAAATCTTGACTTACCGCCTTATTTGCAAGATTTGTGGACCAGTGCAGCAACTCCAACTATTCCTTATGGCGGAATTATTGAGCCGATGATCGACGGCATTGCTCTACCAGGCGAATGGGACGGGGCAGCCAAATACGATGCTTCTGTTGACGGAGGCGATTTCGATATCGAAAACTTCTATGTGGGTTATGACTCAAGCAATATCTTCATGAGAATTGATTCAGTGACCGATGATGAACTTGACGCAATCTCACGTAACTCGGACTTTGATGAACCAGATTTAGCAATTTACTTTATGCAACCAAATGCGGTTAACTTCAATGAAGTAGAGACAAACTTCCGCACTTATTACGGCAACCAAATCCTTGGATTCCCAGCCAAGTACATGGTAGCAATTGATTTTGACACCGTTAGAGAAGATGGCCGAGCAAAGTGGAACTTATTCGAGGCTAAGGGTAAGTCGGGGGGTGATGAGCAATGGGTCCTAAGTAGTACCTCTTCACTGGGTAGTTGTGCGATTGAGGATGTCTATGAATTTGTTATTCCATGGGCAGATATCGGCCTTGCACCAAGATATACCACTAGAATCAAAGTAGTTTCATCTTGGGCAGCTTCGCTATCTTATGGTGATGGAGAAGATATGGAAATTGCCCCTCCTGCACCAGCAGAACTAGTCTTACCAGATTTAGAAGAATGGGTCACTCTACTTGAATTAGACGATGCGGTTGGTGATGAAAATGGTGATGGAGATTACACTTATCCGTTGGCTAGCGACTTTGCCACAGATAGCGGTGGCGGCTTGTGGGATGCAAAGAAAGTAACAGTAAGACAAAGTGCTTGGAATGCCCAATTCATTATTGAAATGGACGAGATGACTGACATTTGGGGTCTTGCTAATGGCTTTAGTCACCAAATAGTTCAGATTTACGTTGACAAGGGCGAGACCTCCTATGGTTTGACTGAAATGCTCACCGGTGCAAATGCGGAAGTTCATCCAGATTGGGCATGGGAAGTGGCCATTAGTGGTACTGGGGAGCCTGGGGCAGTACAAGCAGTGCAAGCTGGGACTGGAAGCACGTCAGCAAGAGGTATTGATGTAACTGGTAATGTTGATGATAAGACCATTACCTTCACAGTCAGTAAAAACGTGATTGGCGACGATGTGTCAAATTATCGGTATATTATCGTCATTGGCAGCCAAGACGGTTTTGGCACAGGAAAGTGGCGAGATGTTGATGCGACAGCTAAGACATGGCGACTTGGCGGTGGTGCCGATCCAGCAACTGATGACGGCATTGATTATGATCCAAACATTGTCGACATTATTCTCGATGGCGATGGTCAACAAACTATGCTATCTTCTTATGATGTCGCAGGTCATGTATACGCCCAAATAACCGGCTTTGAAATGCCAGACATTGCGCAACAGATTTACGGTTTCAAGTATCTAAGCAGTACGTCCAATTCAGCCATACTAGAATGGTCGACAACGCAAGCCGCATCAGGTCATTTAGTATGTAATCAAGCAGATCAAAATACAACTACTGTTAACCAATCTTGGAGCAGTGAAGATCTCACCAATATTATAACAGCAACCGGATTAACTGCAGGAACGGAATATGAATGCATTGTCACAATCGGCGATATTACTTCAGAAATGGTTAATTTCACTACATCGACAGTTATTGATGAAGAGGCTCCAGAATTACTCAATCTTGCAGTAGAAGTACTCGAAGATGGGCGGGCACGAATCACTTGGTATACTTCAGAGAGTGCGACCGAATCTATTAGTATAGATGGCACACTCATTCACAGTGACGAGTTTGCTACTAAGAAGAATCATGAACATATTACCAACGGGATTTTTAGTGATGGGGCTTATAGTTTGACAGTTTCTAGTGCAGATGCATCAAATAATTCCAATACAACTACAGTACAATTTGTTGTTGATGTCGGAGCATCAGCACAACAAGATATTGACAATGAAGATAACAATAATATAAACCAAGAGGATGATAAAGATAGCCAAAGTAGTTCAGATATTTCTTCGACTACCATTCAAATCGGCGTCTTAGTGGTTGTTTTATTATTAGTTATCACATTTATTAGAGTCAATAAGAATGATAATGATTCAAATGACAAATGGTCTTAATCAGTACTGCTCAAGTACTAATTCGGTTGTAGTTGAACCGATCTCATTTGGCGCAGCCATCCACATTTTGTCGAGCAACGCTCTAAGAGCCATTGTATCATCAACGTGAACAAGTGCGACTAAATCAGCATCGCCAGAGACTTCATAGACGATTTCAATCCCTTCCCAACCGGTGACTTCAGAGGCAAATGAGCCTATCTCAGCACCAGGTAATACTTTGATTCTAACCAATGCTGTAAGCCCAACCCCACCTTCTCTAATTGTATAACCTCTAATTATACCATTTTCTTCCATTTTCTTCATGTGGGTCCTTATTGTTTTTTCAGAAGCACCTATGTCTTTTGCTAGTTCAACACAAGACATTCTTCCATTTCGCCTTAGATGGGCGAGAATTGCACGGTCAATTTCAGCTATTCGGGCCATGTTCGGCAGTATGGGTATTGGTATATTAAACATGTGAAAAGACCTATATTCGGCAAAAACCTCTTAATTTGTACTTAATTACGGAAAAACATGCTAAAAGAGGAGATATTTGAAAACTCCGCTTTGTTCAAATGACGATATCACTTCGCCTAGATGAGGCACACAAAATGTCTAACCGAATTTCCGGATTGAATGCTAGAATGATACTAGACAGCCGAGGTAACCCTACAGTAGAAGTTGATTGTTTTGTTGATGGCAAATTAATGGGTAGGGCAGCAGTGCCCTCAGGGGCCTCAACAGGGGCATATGAAGCACTTGAAATGAGAGATGGAGATGCCTTGAAATATATGGGCAAGGGTGTTTTATCAGCAGTTGAGAATGTAACTCAGAGAATTGAGGAAGCATTGGTTGGTTTTCCAGTTGATGAGCAAAAGATAATTGACGAAGTAATGATTGAACTTGATGGCACCCCTAATAAATCATCCTTGGGCGCTAATGCAATGCTTGGTGCATCATTGGCTTGTTTACATGCAGGCGCAGCAGTTCATGAATTGCCACTTTGGAAGTACATCGGCGGAGTTAGTGGCGGATTAATGCCAGTTCCAATGTTAAATATTCTAAATGGAGGTGCGCATGCGGCAAGTAATGTTGACGTTCAAGAATTCATGGTAATGCCTCATGGTTTTGATTGTTTTGAAGAAGGCCTTAGAGCAGGAGTTGAAACCTATCATTCACTTAAGTCAGTGCTGAAAGCGGATGGTTTACTTGGTGGAGTGGGTGATGAAGGGGGTTTTGCTCCTAATTTACCGGCAAATGAAGAGGGTTTGAAATACATGGTAAAAGCGATTGAAAAAGCCGGTTATTCAACAGATGAAATGGGTATAGCATTGGACGTTGCAGCTACAGAATTCTATCAAGACGGTATTTACAAAATGGACGGCACAGAACTTACTAGTGATCAATTATGCGCAATGTATGAAAGTTGGTTAGATGAATACCCAATACTTTCTATCGAAGATGGATTTGCTGAAGACGATTGGAGAGGATGGTCCGATTTTACGAAATCCAATGGAGATAGAGTTCAGGTTGTGGGTGATGATCTATTTGTAACTCAATCAGAACGTCTTGCACAGGGCATTGAATTGGGCGCAGCTAATGCGATGTTGGTTAAAGTAAACCAAGTTGGTACAGTTACCGAAACTTTGGAAGCAATGGATTTAGCAACTTCCAATGGCTTCAATAACGTAATTTCTCATCGAAGTGGAGAAACAGAAGATGTTACAATCGCAGACCTTGCAGTTGGCACAAGAGCAGGTCAAATAAAAACAGGAGCACCAGCTCGCTCAGATAGAGTCGCAAAATATAATCAATTGTTGAGAATTTCTGAAGACGTGAGAGAGTATCGTTCCCCATTTTAATTAAAAAGGTGTTAAGAATGCGATGGTGGCGACACATATTGCCAATCATTATGGTAATTTTACTAATGTTATTTGCCCGTCAAATCTATCCTTACACAACCCCGTTGAATAAAATTCACATTGATGGATTTGAGGTGGAAAAGATTGCATCCGGGCTTGGCGGCCCGACTTGCTTAGAATGGGTTAGTGCCGATGAATTGCTGATTTGTGACCGAGATGGTGACCGAATTATGCTAATGAATATTTCAAATGACTTTGAATATGAAACAATAATTTCTGGACTAAATAACCCTCACGGTGTTCACTTTGATGGCATATCGTTATTTGTTTCAGAAGCGGGTAAGCTGTCGAAATACTCAGTTGATGAGAATTGGTCGATAGGCGAACGTGTTGTTTTAATCGAAGGAGTGCCGGTTGGCAACCATCAAACAAATGCGATAAACGCGTTTCCCAACGGAACAATGATTTGGCATTCAGGCTCTACATGCAACGTCTGTGACGAGGATGATTCACGAAATGCAGCTCTACTTTGGGTAGACGGGGCGACTGGCGATCATGGGATCTTAGCTACTGGAGTTCGCAACTCATTTGATGGTGTATGGGTCGAATCAATGGGTTATCTATTCACTGATAATGGCAGGGATTGGGAGGGCGACCATCCGCCTGAAGAAGTCAATTTACTGATTGAAGGCGAAGATTATGGCTGGCCCGATGACGATCCAGAAAATCCAGTGCCCGAAGGTACGATTGGCCCGGTCGCTAAGTGGCAACCACACACTTCTATGAATGGCATTGATGTTAGACCAAGTAACGCAGCTTTACCAGGCTTATCTGAAAGTGGAGGGCACACAATATATGCTTCAGTATACGGTTCTTGGAATACTTTATTGCCGCAAGGCCATGAAATCATTCGTATAGATTTCTCACCTGAATTTGATGATGAAGGCAATTTCACAGGTTGGAATGCAGATGAAACCAGTATTGCAACACAACTAGGTACCCCTTTACCACTGCGTTTCTCACCAGACGGTGATTTGTATTATGCAACCTTTGGTAGTGGCGGCACACTGAATCGTATTGTCGAGATTTAACTTAGCCGAATAGCCGCCTCTAGCAATGTTTCTTCGGACCTTGCAAGACTGCGGATATATCTAGCAATAGTATGCTGAGAATTTGCTAAGTCTTCTAAATCTCCAGCCCACTCTAATTCCGTAGTAAAATCGCAGCCAGCTTCAAGCGACTTGAAAGCTTGCCAAACCGAACATCCGCTTCCATCCTCATCACTAATCTGCCTGAACCAAGGTTTATTTTTACATTTAGGGGTTCTATACATTTCGTTTCCAGTGATGTATTCAACAATGCAGTCATTTTTGACATGTTTGATATTATTACTTTCTAACATCTCTAATATTTCTTTATTTTCTGCTCCACGCTGCAGCCAAATTAGGGGCATTTCGTTTGAATTATATTTCACAACCATCGTAAGTATTGCTTCCATAGTGCGCTCAGGTGCTAAGAAAAAAACGACAATTTCCGGGATTATGCCATCTTCAATTTCTCGCCTAATAACTCGTCCGAGAATAGTTCTACCCGCGTCTCGCGGATGAATTGGAACAAGGCGCCACCCATGATTATCTAAGTCATGAATCGCTTGATGCGCTGGGCGTGAAGAGTTTAGACCAGCACCTAGAATATGGATTGATTGAGCCCTATTTATCGTCTCATCAAGCCATTGCAAAAAATCACCCTTAGATATTGGTTGAGCACGCAGGTTATCAATCCGTGTTTTCTCACAAGCTATTAAGCCATTTACTGAGCCTTCTAACGCCTTCTTCGATATTTTCCATCGAAGTAGCATATGAGATTCTAACATAACCTTCTCCACCTTCCATTAGCGAACCTGGGATGAGTTGCACCTTTGCCTCTTCTAGCGCTCGATTGGCAAATTCAATATCTGTCATACCGGTATCTGTGATATCACATAGTGCATAAAAAGCCCCTTCAGGTCTTGGAACAGTTATTCCAGGTAACGCGTCAAGTAATTGATAAATCACATCTCTTCGATGTTTAAACGAATCAGCCATCATTTGTGTTTCTTCTTCCAATGTCAATGCAGTTATTGCGGCTGGCATTAGGAAAGTAGCAACGTGTGTTGCTGCGCTTGCATTAATCTTCTTTACTGCATTAGCAACTTCTGTACTACCGCCAATCCATCCTAATCGCCAACCAGTCATAGCCCACCCTTTAGACCAGCCGCCAACAGTAATTGTTCGTTCTTTCCCGCCTGCAAAAATAGATGGGGAAGTGTAGCCGTAATCAGCCCATACCAATGTTGCGTAAATCATATCATCGATGACCCACAAGTCATGCTTAACAGCTAAAGCGACCAAACGCTCGATTTCATCAGGATAGTAAACAGCTCCAGTAGGGTTGTTTGGTGAGTTTACCATAATGGCCTTGGTCTTTGAACTAATAGCAGCTTCTAAAGCTTCGAAATCAGGGTGGTAATTATCTCTTTTAACTGGCACGTGAACGGGAACTGCACCAATTAATTTCAACATTCCATCATATGATGGCCATGCAGGTGCTAATAGCAAAATTTCATCGCCAGGATCAAGGGTCGCCATCATAGCATACAGGACGGCTTGTTTACAACCGGGAGCAACTACGATATTTTCTGAATCAATATCGATGTTGTGTGATGAGAGGTGATTGGAAACAGCAGTACACAATTGGGGTGAGCCTTGGGTTCGAGTGTATGCTGTTTCTCCTCTGTCAAGTGCGGCTTTTGCCGAATCAACAATTTTTGCCGGAGTATCAAAGTCGGGTTGGCCAACAGTAAATCGAATTACTTCAGGGCCAGGGGGAGAAAGAAAAGCGGCAAACCCAGTGCCAACATTGTCGATATTTTTGTTTAACTGCGGCATAGTAAACCCCCAATTAATTACACGCTGGTATTTCCTCGCTATTCATTATTTGTGTAATAATCGAATGTGGAGCACGGACTGGGATTTGAACCCAGGTAAGAGGATTTGCAATCCCCGACGTAGCCGCTCCGACATCCGTGCAG
>MDSV01036708.1_pt1 | contig 21049 bp, 19 predicted proteins | sample 810851 | NCBI WGS metagenome assembly MDSV01 (sample SAMN05326640, study PRJNA326480) | marine metagenome | isolation source: seawater | place: Atlantic Ocean: North East | collected 2012 | reverse complement strand
TTATATTTCTGGCCCAGGCATATCCATGAGAGAAAATCATTTGAAAATCTGAGTTTGGTTCCCAGTCAAATCTCAGATTTGCTCTTACATTTCGTACATTAAAGTCAGGGTAATCATCAATACCGTCATTGTTTGCATCTTTGATTTGACTGCTCAGGTTTCCGTAATTGACATGGAAATCACCCTCGCCCCATTCGTCCACATTGTATTCACCTGAAGAGGGTTGACCATTACCATCTGTATCTAATGTATCGTATAAATCCCAAAGTCCATTATTATTACGGTCTGTATATGTATCGCCATCCCATACACCATTTCCTTCACCGTAATCTTCTGTTCCTTCAATTCCATCAAGTCCAAAATCGTTTAGTATTGTAGAGTCATATACCCAGATTCCTCCACCAAATCCAAAGGGTACATAAACACTATCACCGTAAGATTCCCCGGAGTCAAACACATTATTACCTGTAAGCTCTACGTATGGCTCGTATGGGTCATCCCAGAGGAACTCTTGTCCATCAAGAAGAATATTATCTTGAAATCTTTCCCAATTGTAATCATCTCTGTAAGGTTGCCAGTCATTATCATTGTCAAGACCATCGCTTCCTAGAAGGTCTCCATAAATGCCATCATTATTTGTATCGAAAACAAGAGTTCCTTCAGAATCATACATGTATTCCCCAAATCCTTGTTTTTGTCCAGATGGGGCATTAAACCCAGAATAACTTCCAAATCTGTTCATCCAGTCAGTACCTTTTTCATCTCCTTCATCGATCAGTCCATCATTGTCATTATCGATACCATCAAACCATTTTTCCATCCCATCATCAATATTATCATCAATTAAGTTATCAACAGCACCGTTTCCATCATTGTCAATACCATCTGCATATATCCATCCAAGTCTATCCTGTGTAACACCCCAGAGAGTTATCTCATCATTTAGTACATAGCGATAAAAAGGTCCATCACTAGAGGCTTCATCAATCATTTCTTGGGTAATAATTGGTGATCCTGGTTCGCCACGGTTACTGTTTAGTGCAATATTATCTGCCCAATAAAGACCAACCCAGGATGAGTCAGATCCATCTACAATGCTCAACATTTCTTCCGTAAAAATATATTCATTCTCAGCAGCTTGATTAAAAGGTGTTCCATCAGTGTTTATTTGATCAATACCATCCTTAGTATGATATGGTCTTCCAACGATTGCGGGATCATGCCCTTCATATTCATCAGGATTCATATGAACCCAGTCTTGACCAGATAGGACTACTCCAGATAGTTTGACCCCAAAGTTTCCAAACTTATGTGATGTTCGGAAATTCATTTTTTTCAATAAGTCTGTATTCGTTTGATTAAGTAAACCTCCTTGTACGCTTAAACTGGTCCCTTGTGACCTAAGAGGAGAGCTGGTTACAATGTTCAGGACTCCGCTGTGAGCATTTGGTCCATAAAGGGCTGAAGCAGGTCCAAGAACTACCTCTATCTGCTCGACATCATCAAACGAGACGGGAATTACGTTATAGGCTGTTAATCGAAGGGAGGGTACATTCGCCATCCTACCATCCATTAAGGTCAAAAGTCTTGATGCAAGGGATGAATTAAATCCTCTTGCTGTCATATTATAACTGTCTATTCCTGATTGGGTGAAGTCTATACCTTTTGTACCCTTGATATAGTCTCCGAGGTTTGCATTGCTTTCACGTCTGATTTGGGCTTTAGATATAACGGAAATGGCAGCAGGGGCATCCTCGACTCTTTCTCGTCGTCTTGATGCAGTAACGACGTAGGTCTCCATTTGAATTGCTTCAGGCTTCATGGCAAGGTTCATTGTAAGGTCTTCATCGCCCAAGAATTCTATACTTTTTTCTAAGTTTTCATAGCCAATATAAGAAACCTTTAGTTTATAATCACCAGGGGTAACACCAGAGATGACATATCGGCCCTCAGAGTCTGTTGCTGCACCAAGAGTAGTATTTTCAATAACTACATTTGCACCAATGAGGGGTTCATCATTTGAATTATCACTAACAATACCAGTGATATTATTATTCTGTGCATACAGAATTGTTAATAGGAGCAAAGTAAGAGTAGTTATTTTCTTTTTCATATTTTATTATTCCATAAACTAAACAGCCTCGCAAAAAAAAACGAGGCTGTTTGTATTATTTTTTGATTTAATATGTAACGCTATTTCAATAGAAGCATTTTTCCTGTTTTGATTCTATCGCCAGATCTGACTTCATAGAAATAAACTCCACTAGGAACTTTATTACCACTGACATCAGTACCATACCATTTTACATCGTATGTTCCTGCCATTAACTCTCCATTATGAATGGTCTGTACTTTTTGTCCAATCAAGGAATAAATCGTAACAGTAACATCTGAGAATCTTTCTGTAGAGAATTTAATAGATGTCGATGGGTTAAATGGGTTTGGATAGTTTCCATGTAGCTCAAAGCTAGATGCCACAGGGGCATCCTCATCAATCTCAACTAACGCAGTATTGTACCATCTAGAAGTTGGTCTATTTGTAGTGAAGTTTGGGATACATACATTGTCAATCTCGAAAACTAAACGACCAACAATGGGATATCCATCTTCAGTGACACCACCATCAACATCAGAATCATTTATAGGACACTCTGGGCATGCTGCCTGGAGATATGAAAGACTTGCGGTCGGTCCTGATGAAAATACGGCGGAACATGCTTCCTCACTTGCGCCAGCATCTAGACATCCATTATAAGCGGCCATCAATGCTGTAGCTACCTGAGCTGCTACTGCTTCTGATGTATCTGATCCAACATAGATAAAAGCTACAGAGTCTACAGCTGCTGTTACAGCTGTTTCAAGATCTGCACCATTAGCAAGATATGCATCCATTACACCTTCAAACATCATTTGTGCTTCAATCCAATTGTAGGTCAGGTAATAGCCAGTAGGCGCGAAAGGTTCGTCACCACTAAAGTATTCACCATCTGCACCTGCAGGATCAAAATAATATACATGGTTAGAACTGACCTGGCCGGTGTACACAGGTTCACCTGTCAGTACACTTACAGAATCTGTCATTACTCCAGGACCACCGAGCATAGGGTAATCCGTGGAAACATTAATATCAATACCGACAGCACTTGCTAAGGCAGCAAAAGATGGGATAGAAGTCGTATCACCAGTGTGCATTGAAACTCCAGTAATTGTAGTATACTCTTCATTTAATTCATCCCAGCCACTTCCAGTCTCAGGGCCTTGATAATTTTCCCAGTAAACTTGCATGAAGTTTGGAGTATTTCCTGATGTATCAGCATATCCAATTGTTGTTTGCCCCCAGCTTTGATGATCGGCCCCTGCGCCAAAGTCTTCTCCGTAGGTTCCTGTAGTAATATCAACAGGGTCATAGTTAGGGAATACGCCAGACTCACCAATACCATTTCCGTAGGTATAAAATGTACCTTCCATTACTGTTCCTTGGCCAAAAATAGGACCCCATGGATCATTCATTGTATCATGCCAAAACCCAGGACCACTTAACCAAAATCCAGATTCTGCGACAGGAAGTACTACCGTCCCTGTGGCACAGTCTATGGTCTCTGTTGTTGGATAAGAACTGCCATCATTAATAGTAAAAGTACCATCGTTATTAAAGTTTGTATTCAGGTTTATGCCATATAACCCTAACAAATCTGGTGTAATTAATGGTTGAATAAGTGAAGTGATAGTATCTCCAACTTGATATGATTTATAAGGCAATGTAACTGCATTAAAATCACTACTTGGCCAAGACATTGTAAGTGTATGAGATGCAGAACTATCAGCTACACCTAGTGAATCTCTTACAACAAAGTCCCATTCACTCCAAATGAAGTGACACTGCCAATTTGCCTCAATATTTTGAGAAAATGCAGAGCTTGTAGTTATTACAAGAGGTAATAAAATTTTTAACATTTTTTTCATGTTTTCTTACTCCATAAGTTATTTTTATTAAACTGGGGAAAGGATTGGTTAATCCTCTATCCAAGACGTGTCTTAAACTAAAACAAGATTACCTTATTTTCAAAGGATTTTCATTTTTTAGGTTTTTTTGCATTCCTATAGCTTTTCCTTGCCCAAAGTATAAAAAGACAGTATAAAGTGAGAATGCTACCAAATATAAAAAGTAGCTCTTGAAATATTTTAACCCAAAATTCTTTCATGATAGTTGGCGCAGAACTTGTTGGCAATTAAATTATGATATTAAATTAACTTAAATATTTTATCTTATAATAAAAATGAAAATCGCAGTACTTATAAAACAGGTTCCTGGGTCAGAGTCTTCTCTTCCAGTAAATATGAATCAATCGTGGATTGATGAAAGCTCAGTTACTTTTGTTATGAATCCACCAGATAACTATGCGCTTGAGGAAGCTCTATTAATCAACGAGAGTATTGAGCAAGGTGAGGTTACTGTAGTGAGCATGGGGCCTTCTAGAGTCCAGAAAGTTATCAGAGAGGGCCTGGCAAAAGGAGCAGACCGGGGTATCCATATTCAGGAGGATGATTCTATTGAGAAAGATCCGTTGCTAATTGCTAAGCGGTTTGCTGAAGTTTTACGGGATGAGAATTTCGATTTAATTCTTACTGGGTTACAGTCAGATGATACAGGGATGGGGCAGACAGGTGTATTAATGGGAGAAATTTTAGGTATGTCTACAGCAACCTTGGTTATAGAGACGGATATCCAAGGTCAGAATATTCGAGTCAAAAGAGAATTAGAAGCTGGATGGTTCCAGTGGATTCAACTTCCACTTCCTGTATCGATAAGTATACAATCTGGTCTAAACACACCTCGCTATCCTTCATTGAAGGGAATTATGGGTGCAAAGAAAAAAGAGATTAAAACCATCAATAGTTCTCAGTTCTCTGGTGAGACCAAAAATCAAGATATAGAAAAAATATTCGCGCCACAGACTTCCAAACAAACAGAGGTAATTGAGGGAGATGTAGATCAGGTGGTCAATCGTATCGTTGATGTTTTAAAATCAGATATAAAGGTGCTTTAGATTATGGAAATATTAGTAATCCTCGAAGATAACCGTGGAATTTTACATCGTTTAAGTAAAGAGGCGATAGCTGGAGCACAGACATTGGGAGGAAGTGTTTCAGCTTTAGCAATTGGTCAAAATTCTGATAAGTTAGTTTCTGAAATATCAGAATTTGATTTGGATCAGGTTATCACGGTTAATCATGATTTGGTTTTATCATACAATGCAGATGGATATTCTGAAGTTGCAAAGCAGGTTATTGAATATTTTTCTCCCAAAACTGTTGTGGTTGGTCATACATATCAGACAAGAGATTTTATACCAAGGGTCAGTGCAAAACTCAATATCCCATTCATGCCAGATTTAATATCCACTAGTGAAGGATACGTGAAGCAGGTTTTAAATTCAAAACTCAATGCCAAATTAAATACTTCATTCGATCAGAGAATCTTAAGTTTTCAATCTGCGGCATTTAGTGAAGATACTATTAGAAACGGAACATGTAGCGCTGAGACCTTTAATGTTGATTTAACTTCTTCAAGTATTCGCTCAATTTCAGAAGAGCCTTTTCAGGAAGAGGCTGGTGATGTTGATTTGGAAAGTGCAGAGGTCCTTGTTTCTGTTGGAAGAGGAATAGAAAAGGAGGAGAATGTTCCACTTGCTTTTGATCTTGCAAAAGCAATGGGGGCCGAGGTCTCTGCAAGTAGACCAGTTGTTGATTCTGGGTGGATAGATTCATTTAGACAAGTTGGAAGCTCTGGAAGTAACGTTGCGCCCAAATTATATTTTTCTGTTGGCATATCTGGAGCTATTCAACATGTTGTAGGAATGAAAGGTTCAAAAAGTATATTAGCCATAAATAAAGATAAAGACGCCCCTATTTTTGAAATTGCCGATTATGCTGTAATTGGTGATGTTTTGGAGATTCTTCCAAAGCTAACTGAAGTATTAAATCAATCCTGATATTTGTTATCTCATCTTGAAAAAATAATATTTATCCTAGTTGCGCTTATTTCGATTAGTGCTTCCTTTGTAACCTACAGGAGAATGTTCCGTGTTATAGGGATGGGTACACAACCCATTAACTGGTGGAATGTCATACAAAACTGGCAATCTGGTCTAGTTGTATTTCTTAGTCAGAAAACACTATTTAAAACCCGTCCAGTAATAGGTTTCATACATGCGATTGTGGCTTGGGGGTTTACTCTTTATTTGGCAGTAAATCTAGTAGATGTACTTTATGGATTTATACCAGATTTCAAATTTCTTCATGGAAGATTTATTGGAGATGTATATCGGTTTTTTGTAGATCTTTTTACTGTTCTAGTTCTGTTTGGGGTGGCATACTTTATTTTAAGAAGGTTTTTACTGCTTGATAAACAATTAGTTACTAAATCCCCTGTTCTGTTATCAGAAAAAGCAGCTAAGGGAATGCGCTTTGATTCCTTTCTCGTTGGTTCATTTATTATATTACATATTGGCTCGAGATTCTTATCAGCTAGCTTTGAGATTGCAATATCTGGTTCGGATAATAGTCAGCCGGCAGCAAATTTACTTGCGAGTTTTTGGGCCAACCTTCCTAAAGATACTCTAGTTTTTTATGAGCATGTTACATGGTGGATTGCACTTGGGTTAATTCTTGCATTTTTACCCTATTTCCCATATTCTAAACATGCACATTTTTTTATGGGGCCTATTAATATTATGGCAAATCCAAAAAGAAGATCGATGGCTGCACTTGAGAAAATTGATTTCGAGGATGATAAACTAGAGCAATTTGGTGCTGCAACTATAGATGATTTACCACAAACACAGATTCTAGATGGATATGCATGCATACAATGTAGCAGATGTCAGGATGCTTGCCCAGCCTACGATACTGGTAAAGAATTATCTCCATCTGCTATTGAAATAAACAAGCGATATTTTTTAAACGAAAATTTCAATGCACTTGCAAATGGAGAGAAAATTGATGAGCAATTAACACAGTGGATGCTCACAGAAGAGGCAGCATGGAGTTGTACTACTTGTGGTTATTGTGTTGAGGTTTGTCCTGTTGGTAATGAGCCAATGTTAGATATTCTTAGAGCTAGACAGAATTTGGTTATGATGGAATCAAAATTCCCCAAGGATGCTATGGATACTTTTGAAAAAATGGAAAATTATGGAAATCCGTGGGGATTATCTCCTCAAGATAGAGAAAACTGGATGGAGGGTCATAATGTACCCTTAATGCGTGAAAAGCAGACTTCTGAAATATTATATTGGGCAGGGTGTAGTGGTGCATACGATACTAGAGGAAGAGAAATATCTCAAGCAGTTGTAAATATTATGAATGAAGCGGGTGTAGATTATGCTAGTCTTGGTAATGAAGAAACATGCACCGGTGATTCTGCAAGGCGCATAGGGAATGAATATCTTTTTCAGACAATGGCGCAGCAAAATAAAGAAACCTTTGATCAGTATAATTTTAAAAAAATAGTTACTCAGTGCCCTCATTGTTTTACCACATTAAAAAATGATTATGCTGAAATGGGGATTGAGCTTGACGTGGTTCATCATTCTCAATTTATTGATGAATTAATCCAAGATAAGAAAATTAAACCAAAACCTTATATTGATGAAGATATTACTTTTCACGATCCTTGTTATTTAGGAAGGCATAATGGTGAGTATGATGCTCCTAGGAATGTATTACAGTCAATATTAAAAAAGGGAAAATTGAAAGAGATGCAACAATCAAAGTCAGAAAGTTTTTGTTGTGGAGCTGGTGGCGGTAACATGTGGTATGAAATAAAAACGGGAGATCGAATCAATCAAAGTCGTGTAAATCAGGCAGTAGAAACTAAATCAACAACCGTTGCTGCTGCTTGTAATTTTTGTAATATTATGTTGGAAGATGGTATAAAGACAACAGAAAATGAGGATAATATAAGAGTACTAGATATAGCAGAAATGGTTTCAGAAGGTTTGGGGACTTAAATTATTATTTTATTAATGTCATTTTTCTTGATATTTTATTTCCTTCAACGTCCAACTGAAGGATATATGCACCGCTAGAGACTCTAATCCCGTTGTTATTAAATCCATTCCAAATAATTGTGATATGTCCTTGTCTTTTTTCATTGGATATTATATTTTTGATTTTATTGCCTTTTAAATCGAAAACAGAAACGTTTGTTTTACTTTCTGTTTCAATATAAACTGGGATAGTTGTGATTGGATTAAAAGGATTTGGATAGTTTTGAAATAAAGAAAATTCTTTTTTTATAATTTTATCATGAATATCGAGTACATTAGAATAGATAGTATAATAGTTTGGTTCTCCAACTATTAAAAGGTCATAATTATTATTTAAAAAACAAATTCCTTCTGCCTGATTCATTTCATTTAACTCTAGAGTCCCATAGATAGTACCATCCAATGGATTTACATCAATTATTTTTTTGCTGTCGTCACTTACGATCAAGACACGATTTGTTCGATAATCAAAAGCTATAGATGATAAATCATCCATTATTCCAGAAAAGCAAACCTCGGCATCAAATGGTATTTGGACGGATATGATTGTATCATTTGTATGGTAAGGTCGTTGAAAAACATAAAATTCCATAGGGTCTTTTTCCTTCACTATATAAAAGACTTGGTTTAAAGAATCATATGCAACACCCTCTGGTCCACTATTACCATCATGATTAGTAAATGTGATCTTTTGGAATGAATCAGGGTCAATGTTTATATAAGAATCATTATTTGGTATATAGCCAATGAATAAATCACCAGATTCTAAAACGATAGCGTATTCATTTTGTCCAATAGAGACGATATCTTCCGTATCACCAAAACTTCCACCAGAGATAGTCCTGATTAGTGATAAATCTGTATTTGTCTCCCATATAATACCATGGTCATCTTCAATTAGATATAGATGATTATTATCTATGTTAATTGTAACACCTGATAAATCATCATCTATCCAAGCGATTTGAGAGGGGTAGGTAGTTTGCGAATATGTATCCAAGGGACTATTTTGTGGTAATAGAATCTCTATTAGCAGAATGGCAGTGAGTAAAAATTTGATTTTTTTCACACTAAATAATAAATATTGATTTCATAAAATTATTATTTTAAAAGAACCAGTTTCCTAACCTGCCGGTTATTAGTGGTTAATAATTCTACAAAATAAATGCCATTAGTTAAATGAGTAGCATCCCATTGAATGTCATGGTATCCCATCTGAAATTTTTGATTAGCTAATGTGTGAATCATTGCACCTTTAATATCATAAATGCGTATTGATACATTTTGGTCAGAATTTATAGGTATGCTAAAAGGTATTGTTGTTACAGGATTAAATGGATTTGGATAATTTTGATATAATGAATAATTAATGGGTAATTGATTACGGTTTATAAAATTCATCCATTGCAAGGTTATAGATAGTGTATCAGAGTATGGACTCCATTCTTCAGCATAATAAGATACCCTATAAAAATATTCTGTATCAAATTCAATTTCATAATCTTCATACCAATTTGTTGTCAAATAAACTTCTTCAATATTATTTATAAACTCTTGATCTGTAGATCGTTCTAATAGATAATATTCTAGATTATCATTATCTATCCAACACCAAAATACTTCAATAAAAGAATCATGAGCATATAGTTCAAAATCTGTAAGTGCATGGAGGGTATCTTGATTTGTTTCAATCTCTTCTTTTATGAAGCTTCCCCAATTACATAATTGTCCTACGGTATTTATCCAGTACTCTGGGTTGTTTTCTACATCTTCTGGTTCACCATTACACACACCAATTGACATCTCAGCAAGTATCCAATCATTAGGTAGAATATGCCAACTCCACGGTTCATTGAATCCTCCGTCACCATAGTCTAAATAACCATTAATATGAAGTGTTCTTTCATCTTCAGGGAGTGTGAGCTGTGAACGGCATTGATTGATTAGTTCATTATTGTTTGTTACAATTGTAAAATTGGATTGATTATCTTGTCCATGAATCCCTGCTGTGAAAAACACATAATTACTATCAAAAACATAATTACATATACTGGTGTCCGAAACCAAACTTTCTGAAACAAAATTTTGCCAATATTCGCCAATATTTTTTGATGGAAACCACGATGATGAGTCATTTTCGCCATTAAAGCATTCCCAAGATCCAATGGTCCAGGTTTCTTGGTCTCCTAGCCAGCCTATAGAATCATCTAAGGTATTAAGGAGTATTGGTTCAAATACATTTGTACTTTCTGGTAAACGATGTTCTACAACTGTATAAAAAAATGAATCGAGAATATTATTATCCATCACAAGAGAATGTCCAGCGTCTTGTTCCATTGCTAAAATCCATTTTGCACCTAGGGGACGGTGGTCTAAAAAAATTCCTGTTAAATTCTCAATTCGATAGGCTAAATCATTTTCACCTACTATCATTAATCCAGGAACCTCAATAGCATTTCCAGCATTTTCTGTATTGTGATAGCCACCTTTTTGTGTAATGAAACCAAGAACACGTTCTGGAGCCCATTTTGTAAAATGATACCCAAATTGACCTCCCCAAGAATAGCCATTTATAAAAAAAGGTAAGTATGCTATTTCTTCATGACTTGATAAGATTGCAAAAGAATCCATGGCTGCAATAACAGCATCTCCAATCCCTGAGTTCATATGCATGTTAAAAATATGTGCTCCCATTAGAGCAAAACTATTTTCATTCACTAAAATTTGATAAATACTATCAGAGACTATATTTCTTGAATCCCCATTATTTGGATGCATAAACCAATAGATTCCCTTAAGGGTATCTGTGGAGTCATTATACCATAAACGAAAATCTGCATAATTATAATTAGATGTGTCATTTTCAGGAATTGATACATCAAAAATTTCAGATTGGATAAATGATAAAAAACAAAGAATTATTATTTTTTTCATTTCTTTACTCTTTTAAACCAATCTCTATAAGGCGCTTATCTAAATATTGTCTTGCCGTAAAATTTTTAGATAATTTTACTTCATCTCTTGCATGGAGGAATAGTGGCATTGAGTATCGACTCACATTTTCAAATGGATATTTTGGATTTATAACTTGATGAGTTGTGGAGGGGTAATATCCTTGGGATGCTTCTTTGAGCATGTCTCCAACATTTACGGCAATACATCCTGAATCACATGAGACATCATGCCATTTTCCTTTTATATCTTTAACTTGAAGACCTGGTTCAGTTCCCGCTATTAGGACGGTTATCAAATTAATATCTTCGTGTGCTGCAGCCCTGATTGCTTCTTTTTTGTCATTATCTAAGATTGGTGGATAATGAATGATTCTCAAAAGATTAGTATTACTTCCCTTAATCATATCTGGAAGAGGAATAGAAAATTTTTCTTTAACTCTGTTTGGTGTTTTTTCATTAATCCATTCAAGAAGCGTAGAGGTCAAATCCAAAAGTTCATTGTATAGTTCATGTGTTGAATTACTTAATTCTTTTGGAAATTTTCCCCAAGGATAATAATGAAAAAATTCTTTTAGGTCCTTTACACAATTTCCTTTTGCATTCTCAGTTCCAAAGGGGAAATAGCCATCTTGCTTTTTTTTATCAAAACTGTAAAGAGTTTTGTGCTTTGAATTAAAAAAAATATCCCATTCTCTATATACTTTATTAATTAAGTTTATACTGATTGGATGGTCCGTTATAATACTGAATCCCGTTTGACGTAAGGACCTAGTAAAATTGTGTGGAGCTTCTATATCTGTATATTTTACCTTCCGGACATTCATACATAGAAATTAGCTTCAATCTTTTATATTCACCAATTTGATACCAACTTCTTTTGCTCTATTGCTAATCCGATTATCACGATACAATTCTTTATAATAAATAGTTTTGATTCCTGAATTTGCAATAAGTTTGAAACAGTTATAACATGGAGAGGCTGTAACATAGATTTCTCCAGAATCAATTTTCACCCCATTTTTTGCAGCTTGGGCGATGGCATTAGCTTCGGCATGTGTGGTTCGAATGCAATGTCCTTCAAGCATTTCATGGCCAACATCATCACAATGAGGAAGTCCTTTAATACTTCCATTATATCCTGTTGAAAGAATTGTTTTATCCCGGACAATAACTGCCCCCACATGTTTTCTATCACAAGTAGATCGAGTAGATACCTCCACAGCAATATTCATAAAATAAGTTCCCCAACTAACTCTATTTTTTGACATTTAATCTAAATTTCTATTAAATATTTTTACTGCGTGTCGTGGTTCACCATAATAAATTTTATTTGCCACTTGGGCGATTTGAGCAGTCAAAATAAGATATGCCCATGTTGGTACGGTAACACTTGCGCAGCCTTTTATTATAACTTTTTTACCGTCAAGTTTTTTAAGGTCGAGTTCTTTTATTTTTTTTCTGAATGATTTTTCACGGATTATTCCATCATCTAAAAAATCATCTAATAATATTGTTTCCATCTAAAAATAATCCTTAATCTGTTGTAGTGATTTGCAAAACTTGTCAATATCTGACTGATTATTATAGATATAAATACTTAAACGTGCTATAGAGGTTTCTTTTAAACTATAAAGTAAAGGCTGTGCACAATGATGTCCAACCCTTATAGCAATATTATCTTCATTTAAAAATTGAGCAAGATCATGAGGGTGAATTCCATTGATATTAAAACTGATAATTCCAGTCCTACTAGAAGAGGGTCCAAAGATTTTGATATCGTCCATATCAGATAATTTTTTTAAGGTATATGAGGTGAGAGTGTTTATATAGTTAGCAATTTGAGACATACCAATATTCTCTAAATATTCAATTGCCGCACCTAAACCAATTGCCTGCACATAATTGGGTGTTCCAGCTTCAAATTTATGCGGTACCGTATTCCATGTTGAAGATTTCATAGTCACTTTTTCAATCATTTCACCACCACCCATAAAAGGTTCCATTTCCTCAAGCAATTCTTTTTTTCCCCATAGAACACCAATTCCTGTTGGTCCTAACATCTTATGTCCTGAAAATGTATAGAAATCACAATCTAATTCTTGAACATTGATTGCATGATGTGGTACGGCTTGTGCTCCATCTACTATGAATAGAGCGCCATTTTGATGTGCAATTTTAGCTATTTCTTTTAATGGATTCATTGTGCCTAACACATTCGATACATGCGTTAGAGATACAATTTTTGTATTAGTATTTAAATAAATATTAAGTTGACTTAAATCAAGTTCGCCATTAGAGTTCACTGGAAGATAGGATAATATTGCGCCAGTCCTCTTACAAGCCATTTGCCAAGGTACAATATTTGCATGATGTTCCATCTCAGAAATTAGAATCTCATCTCCCGGTTTTAATTTATCCCCTATCGTTCTAGCGAGAAGGTTCAAGGATTCCGTTGTACCACTTGTAAATACTATTTCATTTTCAGACTCTGCCTTAATAAAAGAGGCGACTTTTTTTCTTGCATTCTCAAATTTATTGGTTGCAATACTACCTATAGAATAAAGAGCTCTGTGTACGTTCGCATTTGTTTTGGAATACATATTATTTATTTGATCAAGTACATATTTTGGCTTTTGTGTTGTAGATGCATTGTCTAAGTAGATGAGATCATTATCATGAAGAATCGGAAAGTCTTGTTTTATATTTTTTAATTCCAAGTTCATCTAGAGCATTCCAAGTTCTAACTGCGCTTCCTCACTCATCATGTCTCGAGTCCACATAGGTTCCCAAACTAGTTCCACTGAAACAGACTCAATTCCTTCAACACCATTGATTTTGCGATCTACTTCATCAGCAATTACAGGCCCCATTCCGCATCCTGGAGCAGTCAAGGTCATTTTAATAAACACATTTTTCCCAGTGGGGCCTTCTTTAATTGAAAGATCATATATTAATCCAAGTTCTACTATGTCTACAGGTATTTCAGGGTCATAACAGGTCTTAAGCTGGTCCCAAATTTGTTGCTCAATATTTCCTTTGATAGGTGTAGGCTTTTGTTCCGAAATTTCAAAACCAAGAGCATCTGCGTTTTCTGATCTTATTTGAACCATATTGCCATTCATTATAACTGTATAATTACCTCCTAGGGCCTGTGTTACCTTAACTAAATTACCTGCTAGTAATCTGACTTGATCCCCAGATGGCACAACATATGCATCTACATCACGAAGTAAGCGTATTGATTCTTTTTGTTCAATATTCATTTCACAATTTTTTGTATTTTTATTACAGCATTTGAAAAACCATTTGTTCTTTGACTAGTAATTATTTTATCGAGTCCGATAGCAATGAGAATATCATGACTCTTTATTGCAAGAATTTCTTTACTGGATTGTCCATTAAAAATCGTTTCAAGAATTATGAGTAATCCTTTTACAATTAAGGCATCAGAATCCGTTTTAAAAGTGTAAGTATTATCTTCGCTTTTTTTGCCAATTACCCAAGCTTGTGAAGTGCATCCTGTAATTTTATTTTTGTCTACTTTTTCAGTTTTAGACATTTGCTTGGATTCTTTTCCCATGTCCATCAACTGAACAAATTTTTCTTTGGGGTCTTCAAAAAGATTGAAAATCTCATTTAAATTGCTAAGTTCCTTTTTAATGCTCATTAATTTTTCCCAGTTATCCAATTTTCAAACTGATTTATGACATGTTTTTTCATATCATTATTATCAATCATTTCAATAATTTCCGAAACAAAACCTTTAACTAATAACCCTTTTGCAGATTCATAATCAATTCCACGAGATTGCATATAAAAAATTGCATCAGATTCTAATTCTCCTGTAGAAGATCCATGAGAACATTTAACATCGTCTGTATAAATCTCAAGTTGAGGGTTTGAATTCATTGTTGTCATCCTGCTAAGCAATAGGTTTTTATTTGATTGACTTGAGTCAGTTTTTTCTGCACCATGATGAACAACTGTCCGGCCATTGAAAACACCTGAAGAGTTGTCTTTCAAAACAGACTTAAAGTTTTGTGAACTAGTGCAATAAGGAGCGTGATGATTTGTGACGATATGAGTATCTAAGTGTTGTGTATTATTGGAAAGATTAATACCGCTTAAATGGCATTCAGACCCTGTCCCAATCAAATTCGTATACATGTTTAATCGACCAAGAATACTACCAAATGCAAATTGTGAAAATGAATAAATAGAGTCTTTATCCTGCTCAGTATGTACATTCGCCATATTGATAGTTTTTCTAGTATTATTTTGTAATCTAATATGGTTCAAGTTTGCATTTGATTTAAGATTAATTATTGTAGATGTATTTTGAAAGTATTCTTCACAATTGCCAACATGTTGTTCTAAAAGGGTTAGCGAACTTGATTCTTTAAGATCTAAATGAATCCTTGGCGAAACCATAAGTTTTTTCTTTTTTGATGAAATGAAAAGTAATCTAATAGGAATATCAATTTTTTTATTTTTTTCAACTACTATACATATCCCAGAGTCCATGAAAGCAGTATTCATTAGGTCAAAAGAGGAAATTTCTGGATTGGTTACTTCCCAATTCTTTTTTTTTAAATAATCCTTATTTGAAAGAAGTTGAACTCCATTTGGAATTGAAGAGAGACCTTCTTGAAGATGCCCATTATATATTACTATTGAGTAGAAGGTATTAAAACCGTATTCTACTAAATCAAGTTTTTTTTTAAGATTATCCTTTTTTTTCGACAATCTAAATTCACCTTTTTTTATTGCTGATAGATTTGTGAATCTCCAATTTTCCCAGCTTTTATTAGGAATGCCTTTTTTAATTAAATCCTCAAAGGCAGTCTGTCTTATCTGGTTAATCTTTCTTGAGGAATATTTACGTTTTAGGATTTTTTCAAATTCTAATTTGAAGTAAAAAGGTATCATTGTTCTAGCCACTGGTAACCTTTTTCTTCAAGCTCTAAAGCAAGCTCTTTCCCACCTGAACGAATAATTTTCCCGTCAATCAATACATGGACAAAATCAGGTTCTATATATTTTAATAAACGTTGATAATGGGTTATGACTAAGAATGAACGATTTTGGTTCCGATATTTATTTACACCATTTGCAATGATTTTCAATGCATCAATGTCGAGTCCTGAATCAGTTTCATCCATAAGGACAAGGTCTGGTTCTAGTGTCAGCATTTGTAAGATTTCATTTCTTTTTTTTTCTCCACCAGAAAAACCTTCATTTACAGCACGTTGTAAGTATGAGCTGTCCATATCTAATTCTTTTAATTTTTCTTTCACTAATTTTAGAAAGTTAGCAGCATCTAATTCTTTTTTCCCTTGATTTTTACGCTTTGCATTTAAAGCAGCCTTAAGAAAATAGGTGTTGTTCACCCCGGGCATTACTATAGGATATTGAAATGACATGAAGATACCTGCTAGCGCCCTATCTTCAGGTGTCCATTCAATAATTGATTCACTATCGTAAACAACATCCCCATTTGATATATGGTATCCATCTCTACCCGCTATTACATTGGATAGTGTACTTTTTCCTGATCCATTTCGTCCCATAATTGCATGCATTTCCCCAGGATATATAGTTAGATTTATTCCTTTAAGAATCTCTTTTCTCTCGACCCCAGCATGGAGGTTTTTTATTTGTAATCTTTTATCCAACGCTACCTTCCAAAGTAACTTCCATAAGCTTTGTTGCTTCTACCGCAAACTCCATGGGTAACTCATTGAATACTTCTTTACAGAACCCGTTCACTATCATTGATACGGCATCTTCAGAAGTAAGTCCTCGTTGGTTACAATAAAATAATTGATCTTCTCCAATATTAGAGGTCGTTGCTTCATGTTCCATTTGGGCAGACGGATTTCTAACATCAATGTAGGGAAATGTATGCGCTCCACATTCGGAACCTATTAAAATCGAATCACATTGGGAGAAATTTCGAGCTTTGTCAGCTCCTTTCATTATTTTTACTTCACCGCGATAAGTTTGTTGGCCTTTCCCTGCAGATATTCCTTTAGAAATAATCGTACTTTTAGTATTCTTACCAAGGTGTATCATCTTAGTCCCAGTATCCGCCTGTTGATGATTATTTGTTACTGCAACAGAATAAAACTCACCTACAGATTCATCGCCTTTAAGAATACAAGATGGATATTTCCAGGTAACTGCTGATCCAGTTTCAACTTGTGTCCATGATATCCTTGAATTTTTTCCTCGACAAAGTCCTCTCTTAGTAACAAAATTATAGATTCCTCCTTTACCAGTTTCAGGATCTCCGGGATACCAGTTCTGTACTGTTGAATATTTAATAGTAGCATCTTTATGAGCTACAAGTTCAACAACAGCAGCATGCAATTGGTTTTCATCTCTCATAGGAGCAGTACAACCTTCAAGATAGCTTACATGGCTTCCTTCATCAGCAATGATAAGAGTTCTCTCGAATTGTCCAGTATTTGCTTCATTGATTCTAAAGTAAGTTGAGAGTTCCATGGGGCATCGTACACCTTTGGGTACGTATACAAAAGACCCATCAGTGAATACTGCTGAATTCAAAGTTGCATAATAATTATCAGTAAATGGGACAATAGTCCCGAGATATTTTTTAACTAGATTCGGATATTCTTTTACAGCTTCAGAAAAACTGCAAAATATTACGCCTGCCTTTTTTAATTCTTCTTTAAAAGTCGTTGCTATGGAAACACTATCAAAAACAGCATCAACAGCAACTCCAGATAACATTTTTTGTTCTTCAAGTGGTATACCTAGTTTATCATATGTTTCAAGTAATGTTGGGTCGACCTCATCTAAACTTGACAATACTTTTTTCTTTGGTGCGGAAAAATAACTTATACTTTGGTAGTCAATTTTAGGATAATTTACGTTTCCCCAATTGGGATCTCGTTTCTTAATCCAGTGGCGATATGCTTTTAGTCTCCAATTTAATAACCATTCAGGTTCATCTTTTTTTCTAGAAATAGTTTTGATGACATTTTCATCTAAGCCAGGAGGTATGGTTTCTGATTCAATATTAGTTACAAAACCATACTCATAATCCTTTTCAAGATTTGAGTCGATTATCTTTTGTTCATCTGACATAAATTTAGGAACTAATCAAATATTTATTCTATGCAGAGAAGCTGGTGCCACATCCGCAGGTACGTTCTGCGCTAGGATTCTTAATTTTGAATCCTCCATTTAGTAAGTCATCTGAATAATCTATTTCAACATTTTTTAGATATAACCAGCTCTTTAAATCACATACTACAGTTAATCCATTTGACATGAATTCTTTATCGTATTCGTCTTTTTGATTATCAAAATCCATTTTATATGTCATCCCAGAGCATCCACCTCCCTCAACGGACATTCGCAGAGAGTAACCCTCTTTGTCATCTGATTTCATCACAGCTTTTAAGCGTTTTACCGCAGGCTTAGTTACTGTTATGATTGCATTTTGAAATTCATCTTGTTTTTGTTCAAGGGTCTTATTTTCTATTGAATTATCCATTTATTCCCACTCTGTTTCAATTTTTTTTGTTTGTGATACTTGATTAATAGTTTCGAACCCAAGTTTATTCCGAGCCTCATCTGTCATCATTTGAGGATTCCATGGTGGTTCAAATGTTATTGTAACATTAACTTTCTTTACTTGATCTAATTTTGATACTTTATTTTTAATGTCATCCGCCATATGTTGTCCCATACTACAACCTGGGGTTGTAAGTGACATGATAATACTTATATCATTTCCAGAGACTCCACTATTCGTAATATTAATATCATAGATTAATCCTAAACTCCATAAATCTAAAGGAATCTCTGGATCGTAGCATGTCTTTAAGGTTTTTATAATATTTTTTTTTATGCTCATTGGTAGGTAATGTCAGCAAGAGTCATTTTATTAAAGACAGATCGGATTGAATCATTTATGCGATTAATGGGATTACGTATTGTGCATCCATCCATTTTTTCACATCCGGAGTCAAAATAGCAGTCCATTATACCCATAGGTCCTTCCATGATCTCAAAAAATTCCGTCATATTTATACTTTTTGGATTAACTGCTAAACGATAGCCGCCATTGGGACCTTTTGTTGAAGCAATTATTTTTTTACGCGATAGACGTTGCAAGATTTTTGCTAATAATTCTTGAGGTATTCCATATATATTAGCTAAATCTTTAGCAGATGTAAGAGATTTATTATCCTCAACCTGAAAATGGCGCAAGGCTATAAGAGCATATTCAACTTTCCGACTTATTTTTAACATTTTAATCCTTTGTTAAAATTAGATACTATAGTGAAAGTGAAGCAACACCTATTTACGACCAATTTAGTCGTAAATAGGTTAGAGAACTTTAATTATGGAGGATTTTACTTCTTTGATTTGACCAATTATAAAAGAAGATTTGTTTGTTTTATCAATAAATAATTTAGCTTCGCTCATAGGCATTGAGACCAATAACCCACCTGAAGTTTGTGCGTCTGCTGAAAGAAGTCTTTGTGTCTGGTCTATTTTTTTATCAAATGATATATATTTTTTCAAATAGTTCAGATTTCTTTTGGTTCCGCCAGGAATGATACCTGATTCTGCAAGTCCAATAACAGAAGGGAGGAATTTCAATTGTGAGAATTTTATCTCTGCTGAGACATTGCTTCCTTCACACATTTCTTTTAGATGTCCGAGAAGACCAAATCCTGTTACATCTGTGACAGCATTAATATTATATCCTTTTAACATCTCAGCTGTATCTTTATTCAATCTAGCCATTGATTGAATTGCAGATTCTATTGCACTTTGTGGAGCTAAAGCTTTTTTGATAGCTGTAGCTATGATACCTGTTCCTAATGGCTTTGTCAAAATTAAAGCATCACCAATTTTTGCTCCAGTATTTTTCCATATTTTATTTTTTTCTAATTCTCCAGTTACTACTAAACCGTATTTTGGTTCTTTATCATCTATGGAATGTCCACCAACTATAGGTATCCCTGCTTCTTCAGCTTTATCCGCTCCTCCTTGTAATATCTCAGTTAGTATTGCTTTTGGTAAATCATTAATCGGAAAACCAACTATGTTTAAGGCAAATGATGGTTTTCCTCCCATAGCATAAATATCAGATAATGAATTTGCTGCACTTATTTGTCCAAAATGATATGGGTCGTCTACGATAGGTGTAAAAAAATCTACTGTTTGAATAATAATTTTATTATCAGATAAACGTACTACTGCGGCATCGTCTGATCCTTGGTGATCTATAACGACCGATTTATGGGGACTTATTTTAAGATTGCCCAGAACTTGGGCTAGGTCTTCAGGACCAATTTTGCAAGCTCATCCTGATCCATGACTAAGTGTAGTAAGTCGTATTTTTTCTCTTTTATCCATTTTTAATTAGGTTTCATCTTCGGCTAATGCTATGAATCCATCTTTTTCTGTAATTGTAAATTCATCATCTTTATTTGGAATTAAAATAATACCAAACATATTTTTCTTGCCTTGTTCTTCAGAATGAATTTGTAACCCTAGTATGATTTCATTTCTTAATTGTGCAGCGTGTATAAATTCACCATAGCACATCGTAATTGATTTCTGCTCTGCAAAATTAAAATAAAATGAGGCAGGCTTTATATATAATTCACTTCCTTCGGCTTGAAAAAGATCATCATAAACATTGAGTGCCAATGGCTCTTCAGAAACTTGTGCCATTATCTGTGAAACAAATTGATTTGATACCATAAAATCTTCAACTCCACTGTTGAGTATAATATCAATGTTCTCACTGTCCATTACTTCAGTGATGAGTTTTGGCCATTTTTTATTTTTAATATTATCATTATAGCTAGGACTAGCTTTTGAAAGCAGTATTTGCCGAATTCGAATTAAAAGAGAGATAACGTATGCATCCATTTCTTCAATAGTTGTTCCGCCAGGAGAAAGTATTAGTAAGCTATCAAAATTTTGTGGATTTATTTTATTTAACTGTTCAAGATCATTTAAATCCATTCCATTAATTAACACATCTATACC
>MDSV01204339.1_pt1 | contig 21056 bp, 17 predicted proteins | sample 810851 | NCBI WGS metagenome assembly MDSV01 (sample SAMN05326640, study PRJNA326480) | marine metagenome | isolation source: seawater | place: Atlantic Ocean: North East | collected 2012 | reverse complement strand
TTTCGGACTCAAGAGTGTAAATGGATATTTCACTTAATAAACTCAAGCTTTTATCAATTTTAACAAAGGATTGCCTTTGATCTAAAATTGATTGTACAATGTAGCCTCCGCGGCTGGGACTAATCAATTTATACAAACCCGGTTTTTTTGAAATTGCTAAAATTTTATCTAAGCCCATCTTTGTAATTTAAAATCTTTTTTTTAGTTTTTTGGGGAACCGCATGCTATAATCAACATTGATTTTACCTTTTGTAATAGCATTTAATTTACTTTTAATCAATCGCTTTTTAAAGTTGGAAACTTTATCGGTAAACAATACCCCTTGTATGTGATCGTATTCATGTTGGATTACTCTAGCTATCAATCCTTTGTAGGTATCAGTGTATGTTTTAAAATTTTCGTCTTGATAGCGAATTTTAATCATTGTTTTTCTACTGACGTCTTCCCTTACATTGGGAATACTAAGACATCCTTCATTAAAATTCCAAAGCGCCCCGCTTTCGTTGACAATTTCAGGGTTGATGAAGGTTTTTTTAAAGGATTTAAAAGTTTTTTTTTCGGTTGCCGAAAATGAATCGTCTTCTGCAAAAGGAGCGGTATCTACTATAAAAAGCCGTATGGAAAGTCCTATTTGAGGGGCTGCTAGGCCAACACCAAAAGCTCCATACATAGTTTCATACATATTAGCAATAAGACTTTTTAGGTCTGGATAATCGGTCGAAATCTCCAGCGCTTTCTTTTTTAAAACAACATCACCATAGGCAACAATAGGCAGTATCATTTGAGTTTTATTTACGGTCCAAAAATACAACTCTAAGGCTGATAAAACAATGGATTCTAAATTATTTGCGGTTGAGATAGGATTGAAGGATGAGCGTTGCACTAATTTGATCAATTGTCGCCTTGTTGCGGCGTTGTTTTTTTGTGCTACCAGCATCAATCATAGATTGCAATGCCATTTTTGAAGTGAAACGCTCGTCTTCCCTTTCAATGCAAATAAGAGGAAAACTGGATTTTAAAATTTTGATAAAAGGTTTAATTAGTGCCTCGCTTTCTGAGAGCTGATTGTTCATTTGCTTGGGCAGCCCAACCACAATAACATCCACTGTTTCAGTCTTACAATAATCTTTTAAAAATTGTAACAGAGCAGATGTTTCAACTGTTTTTAGACCCGATGCAATAAGTTGAAGTGAATCAGTCACTGCAATGCCCGTTCGTTTAACGCCGTAATCTAATGATATAATTCTTCCCACAGAGCAAAAATACAATTTCAAAAAATACAAGCCCAACAATTAATTAAATTTCAAAAAACCCAGCAATCGCCAAACTTTTTTTTTTATGCATTATATTTGTTACAATAAATTATTTTTATATGGACACACTACAAAGTAGTATTGAAGCGGCTTGGGACAATCGTGAACTGCTAAAAGAAGCCGCTACACAAGTGCTTATAAGGGATATTATCGATTGCTTAGATGAAGGGAGTCTAAGAGTGGCTGAACCTACAACCAGTGGATGGCAGGTGAACGAATGGATCAAAAAAGCAGTCGTAATGTATTTTCCAATTCAAAGAATGAAAACCATTGAAGTTGGTCCCTTTGAATTTCACGACAAAATCCCCCTTAAAAAAAATTATAAAGCCAAAGGCATTCGCGTGGTGCCCAATGCAGTAGCCCGCCATGGTGCTTATATTTCCAAAGGCAGTATTTTAATGCCAAGTTATGTAAATATCGGGGCCTATGTAGACAAGGGGAGTATGTTGGACACTTGGGCTACCGTTGGTAGCTGTGCGCAAATTGGAAAAAATGTACACCTTTCCGGCGGTGTTGGTATTGGCGGGGGTTTAGAACCCCTTCAAGCCGCTCCTGTTATTATTGAAGATGGCGCTTTTATTGGCTCGCGTTGTATTGTTGTGGAAGGGGTTCGGGTTGAAAAAGAAGCGGTATTAGGCGCTAATGTAGTTTTAACCATGAGTACCAAAATCATTGATGTCACTGGAAATGAGCCTATTGAAATGAAGGGTGTTGTTCCAGAACGTTCAGTTGTGATACCCGGAAGTTATACTAAAAAATTTCCAGCCGGAGATTACAATGTACCATGTGCGCTCATCATTGGGAAGCGAAAAGAGAGCACTGACAAAAAAACCTCTTTAAATGATGCTTTAAGAACCCACAATGTGGCGGTTTGATGAAAGTTTTAGTGATACAACAGAAAATGATTGGTGATGTACTCACTTCAAGCCTGCTGTTTGAGGCCATAAAACAAAAGTATCCCAGTTCCGAAACCCACTACGCAATTAACACACACACTTATGCCGTTGTAGAGCAGAATCCTTTTATCGATGTATTTAAATTCATAACACCAAAAATTAGGGAAAGTAAAATAAAGTTTATTGAGTTTTTAAAGGAGATTAAAAACGAACAATATGATGTCGTTATTGATGTTTACTCTAAAACATCCAGCAATCTTATATCTTGGTTTTCAAATGCAAAAACCAAGATATCAAAACACAAATACTATACCTCATTTATTTATACACACACCGCTGTCTTTGCTTCGGTACCACAAACTGCTGCGGGACTTGCCATTGAGAACAGATGGCAATTATTAGAAGCTTTAGGTATCAAACCATCGAAAGAGATACGTCCTAAAATATTCTTGAGTCCGGAAAATAAAAAAAATGCGGAATCCTATCTAATTGATAAGGGAATTCTTCTAGACAAGCCCCTTTATATGCTTAGTGTTTTAGGAAGCGATTCGTCAAAAACTTATCCTTTAGACTATATGGCCATGGTAATTGATATGATAATAGAAAAAAAACCAGAAAGTCAGATTTTATTTAACTATATCCCAAGTCAAAAAACCGAGGCTGACATTCTTTTTTCTCTTTGTAAAGCCAAAACTCAAAAACGTATTTTTATTGAGGTTTTTGCAGAAGATTTAAGAACCTTTTTATCTATCACCCATTTTTGTAATGCTATGATAGGAAATGAAGGGGGTGCTGTAAACATGGCAAAAGCACTGGAAGTTCCAACTTTTACAATTTTTTCACCTTGGATCAAAAAGGAAGTCTGGAGTTTATTTGAGGACGGTTTCAAGAATACAGCAGTACACCTGAAAGATTATAAACCAGAAGCTTTTAGAGGCAAATCCCAAGGGGTTATCAAATCTAGTGCCGAGGCTTTGTACCAGCTGTTTTTACCAGCGTTGTTTGAGAAAAAATTAGACCAATTTCTAAACAACGGACACGAATAAAAAGCATTCAAAAAATTAATGAAATCAGGACTTTTTCTTTTCAATACCGAAATCAGTAGCAGTGAGTCTCATTGTCTTGGTTGTTTCTCTTATAGCTTTATTTTTACTGATCATTTCTGGTTTCATATAACCCCTGGAGTGGTCGAGGTGTAGACAAATTGCGCTGTATCGTATCTGTTTGGACTTGATGCCGTTGTTGAACATGCGCTCACCAAGCTCTCTGTCTTGTCCGCCATATTGCATGCGTTCATCAAAACCATTAACTGCTAAAAGGTCTTTCTTCCAACCAGAAGCATTGTGACCGTTCCAAGATGCGATAGTGGGAGTGAAAGCATTTAGAAATTTTGAAAAATTACCAGAAGCGGTAATCTTGTTGTTTTTAAAAGAAGTTTTTAGACCTTTTAATTTAAGCCAATCAATGTCAAAACAGCGCTGAGATACTATTTCATCTTTTGAAATATCCTGAGAAATATTCATCGGTAATTTGAAATAGCCACCAGAAAGAATGAACCCCGGGGCTCTGTGATGGATATGAGTCTCTAAAAAATCAGCCCTAGCGATGCAATCTCCATCCGTAAAAAGCACATAATCAGAAGTACAATTCAAAAGCGCTTTGTTTAAAATTTTTGACTTTTGAAAACCATCATCTTTATGCCAGACGTGTTTAACAATGAAATCTACCTGTTTAACAAAATTATCTACACATTTTTTAGTGTTTTCATCGGAACCATCATCGGCTATGACCAGTTCAAAGTTTTTATAGGTTTGACATTCATAGCTCCAAAGAACTTTTTGCAACCATTCCGGATGATTGTAGGTGCTAATGACCACAGAAATGCCTAAATCACTCATTATCTCAAAGATAATATTTTTTGTAAAATAATGATAATTGAAAAAATCTCAAAAATAGCCATCATATTAATCACATCAAATACTAAAAATATGATTTAGTAATAAAAAAAATGATGATTAAAGCGAGTAAAAAAATAAATATTAGGCTGGAGAAAAGGCAATATAAATTCTATTTTATCCAAAATTTTAACTTCTTTTTAAAAGTTTTTTTCTTTTATAATGGCTTTGGAAGTCTTGAGTTGCAGTCCACATTGTTTTGTAAATTTCATTATAATCACTGCCATACAACTTAGACAACTCATCACTCATTACAGCAACCACAGATGGGTGTACACTAAGGCGTTTGAAATTATAAATTCTAGATCTAAAACTCAGATTTCCAAAGCGCATCCTGTTCAGATCCACTAAAAAAAACTGGTAATTATTGCCTCTTTTTAAAATCAGTGTATTGCCAGGAGAATGGTCTAAAAACAAAACATTGTTTTGATGTAAGTTGTGCGTAAATCGCGTAAAAGCTCTCAAAATATTTTCATGTTCGGGATAGTCTAAATTTATGTTCAAATCTCTGTATGTAAGTTCACAGTCTAACTGCTCGGAGATATAAAACGACTGGTCTAAGAATCCGTTTGTTTTAAATTCAAAAAAAGCAATTGGCGTGGGGGTATTGATCCCCAAACTCAACAGCCTATTCGCGTGTTCAAAAGACCGCTGGGCTTTACTTTTTCTAAAAAAAGTATAAGCAATCTTATTAAACAAATTAGGCTTCTTAAAAGCTTTAATGCAAAGGGTGGTATTGCCAAGGCTTGCATTCTTTATCTTATTTCTGTCCCCAGATTTAACAGAGTCAACTAAAGACTCAAAATTTTTAATCAAATCAACAATGGTTGATTGTTCTTTTTTAAAAACGGAATTTATCTCAAATTTCATTGATAAATATTTTTTCAAAAATACTAAAGAAATAGAACACAATCTCAAATAAAAGTGAAATCCAATCCAATTAGTAAAACTGAATTTCTCAAGTCTTATCAATTTGATTACTTTTGAAGTGGATTTAAATTCAAGTAAGTGTCCGTAAAACTATCGGCTGTCATCATCACATTTAACGAAGAGGAACATCTCGACAAATGCTTGTCGTCACTTGAAAACATAGCAGATGAGATTGTTGTCGTAGACTCCTACTCTAGTGACGGTACAAAAACAATTTGTAAGCGACACAGGGTGCGCTTTATAGAACAAAAATTTTTAGGCTATAAGGAACAAAAAAACTACGCGCTGAAACAAGCAAAATACAATCATATCTTGTCGCTAGATGGAGATGAAGCACTTTCAGATCTGCTCAAGGACTCAGTATTAGAGCTAAAAAAAAAATGGACCAAGGACGGTTATTACTGCAGTCGTTTGAATAATTATTGTGGACAATGGATCAAACATTCCGATTGGTATCCAGACCGCAAACTGCGTCTTTTTAAAAAAAGTAGTGGCCATTGGGGTGGGTTAAATCCGCATGACAAGTTTATACTGCTCCCTGGAAAGACCAACGGTCAGATCAAAGGGGACTTGCTGCACTGGATATACAGTAGTTATGCAGAACACAACCAAAAAATAGAGCATTTTTCAAGCATTGCAGCAAAGGCTTATCGCGACAATGGAATAAAATCTTCTTTATTTAAGATTTTGTGGCGTCCAAGCTGGGCTTTCTTCAAAGCTTATTTTATAAGATTGGGTTTTTTAGATGGATATAATGGCTGGATTATTTGTGTAAAAACCTTTAAAATAACTTATCTAAAATATGTCAAACTTCGAGTGCTTTATAAGCATCAAAAGGATTAAAACTTATCTTTTTTGTCATTTAACATAGTATCGTACAATTCAGCATACTGTTTTGCCGCTTTTTCCCAACTAAAAAGTTCAAGCTTTTTTTTCATATTCAAAAGCTTTTTATCTTTATTGGTCTTAAAATCAACAATTGCAAACTTAACAGTATTTGACATTGATAATGGCTCAAAATCTTTAAAATAATAGCCTGCATCTCCAAGAATCTCTGGTAAACAGGTTTTTGAAGAACTTACAATGGGTTTGCTAAATTTCATGGCTTCCAACAAAGGCAAGCCAAAGCCCTCACTTATTGAGGGGAATAAAAACACCTCGCAATATTCCAAATAACACTGCTTATGATAGTCTGAAACAATGCCTAAAAGATGAACATTTTTTAAATCATTTTCTATAATGTAGCTCGATATGATCTTTCCATAACTGGTAGAACAATTCCCAGCAATAAATAAATTTTTGTCTTGGAAATGATGCATCATTTTTACAATTGATAAAAAGTTCTTACGTTCCAAAAAATTACCAATTGAAAAAAAGAATGGCGAAGCTGTTGGCGAGGGGTTTATAAGCTTCTTATCCTTTTCCAAAATTGTACAACCATTATAGATAATTGTTTCAGTTTTATCTTTTATTCTAAAATATTTGTGTGTTTGGCGCTTTGAGTACTTGGAAATATAAACAATGGTATTGGCCCGATCTAACTTTTCCTCAAATAAAGCTCTGAGTCTTTTTATTCTTTTGGTATCGTTGGCCACTTCCATAAAATTAACATCGTGAATTGTCAGTAGCATTGGAATGTTGTACTTGGGTATAATCTTGGAATTTTGATTGAGGGAATGCCAGAGGTCATATTTTTTGGAAATTCGAAAGGGTTTATAACGAAACAGGCCCAAATAATATTTGTATTTAAAAAAATTTATAAACTCTTCTTTAAATTTGGCTATTGTACTTGTATGAACCACTATTTTTGCAGTCTTGTACTTTATACTATGTAAGGCTTTGAGAAAGTGGTAATTAAATTGACCAAAACCCGTAGACATATTACTATTATGAGCCTCACAAAAAATCTTTTTAATTGCCATTTACCTTTTTTATCAAATTCAAAAGTAATAATTTTAGCATGCAATCTTTTAAAAAGTATATGAAGATATTAAACGAAACTGTCGATGCATTAAAAAAAGGGAAGATTGTACTTTACCCAACAGATACAGTTTGGGGGATCGGTTGCGATGCAACAAACTTTAATGCCGTTAAAAAAATATATGCGCTAAAGCAAAGAGGAGACTCTAAAACCATGATTTGCCTGGTAAAAGACATTAAAATGTTAAGCAGTCACATTGAACAGATTCCAGAAGCTGCCATCAACATTCTTAAATACGCTCGAAAACCAACGACCATAATTTATGACAGACCAAAGCATGTGGCTGAAAATTTGATTGCCAAAGACAACTCGCTAGCTGTTAGAATTGTCAAAGACGAATTTTGCTACAATTTGATAAAGCAATTAAAAAAACCAATTGTTTCAACCTCCGCTAATATTTCTGGAAGGCCCACACCAAAAACTTATAAAGAAATCGAAACTGATATTTTAAAAGGTGTGGACTATGTCGTAAATTTGAAACGTGATTGCGGATCTGCAAACCCTTCCTCCATCATTAAATTGAGTCTAAACGGAGAAGTAAAAATCATCAGGTCCTAAACCAAAATTACTAAATATCGAATTTCATGCGCTTTAATCAGGCATTACATAATCCCGTTTTTAAAACCATCGCAGACTGCGCAGCAAAACTGGAACTCCCCTGCTATGTGGTGGGTGGATATGTCCGCGATTTCGTCTTGAATAGGAAGGCCAGTCAGGACATCGACATAGTAGCCATCGGAAACGGTATTAAATTGGCACAAAAAGTAGCCGAAAAATTATCCAAAAAACCTAAAGTGAGTATTTTTAAAACCTATGGTACAGCCATGGTTAAAATGGAAGACATAGAACTAGAATTTGTTGGAGCCAGAAAAGAATCCTATCGCAGTGAAAGTCGCAACCCGGAAGTTTCCAAAGGAACCATTGAAGAAGATCAAAAACGCCGTGATTTCACCATCAATGCCCTTGCTATTAGCTTAAATTTAGAGGATTATGGCAGACTTTTGGACCCTTTTGATGGAATTGGTGATTTGGAGAAAAAACGCATTGTAACTCCTCTTGACCCCCATCTTACCTTTAGTGACGATCCGTTGAGAATGTTACGTGCCATTCGCTTTGCAACCCAACTTAATTTTAAGATTGATCCTGAAGCTCTAAATGCAATTAAAAACAACTGCCATCGCATTAAAATTATAACCAAAGAACGCATCGTTGTTGAATTGCACAAAATATTAAAAAGCCCAAAACCCTCCATTGGGTTTAAAATACTTGAAAAAACAGGGCTTCTAAATCTTATCCTGCCAGAGATAACAGCACTTAAAGGTATTGAAGAGGTTGAGGGACAGCGACACAAAGATAATTTTTACCACTCCTTGGAAGTTGTTGATAATATTGCAAAATACACGGATAATATATGGTTAAGATGGACCGCACTTCTTCACGACATTGGCAAAGCGCCCACTAAAAAATTTAACAAAAAAATAGGCTGGACCTTTCATGGCCATGAATTAAAAGGTTCCAAAATGGTTTACCAATTATTTAAACGCCTTAAAATGCCCCTTAATGACAAAATGAAATACGTTCAAAAATTAGTTTTTATGAGCTCAAGACCCATCGCCTTATCTAGTGAATCTACTACCGATGCAGCCGTTCGAAGGTTAGTGTTTGACGCCGGTGATACTATAGATGATCTCATGATTTTATGTGAGGCAGATATCACAACTAAAAACTCTAAAAAGTTCAAATCTTACCGCAATAATTTTAAAATGGTGCGGCAAAAAATAGTTGAAGTAGAAGAACGGGATCGCATTAGAAATTTTCAACCACCAGTTTCTGGACAAGACATCATGAAAGCCTTTAAATTAAAACCCTGCCCAGAGATTGGAATTATTAAAGAACACATAAAGGAAGCCATTTTAGATGGACAAATTCCAAATGAACCCAAAGAAGCCTATAAATTGATGCTTAAAAAAGGACTTCAATTGGGGCTTAAAGCCGTGCTATGAAACAAAACTTCAGAACTCTTTCAAAAGCAGCACTGTTTCTTGTTTATCTTGTAATCATTGCAGGTGCTGTTGTGCGTATGACAGGTTCCGGAATGGGTTGTCCAGACTGGCCCAAATGTTTTGGGTACTACATCCCTCCCACAAAAGGAAAACAACTGTTATTTAAACCCAACCACAGCTACAAAAAGGGGATGATGATTCTTTTGGATAGTCAACAATTTATGGTGGCTAAAAATGATTTTAAAACCGAGAAAATATATCAAGCTCGAGACTGGGAAGTCTACAGCGTACACGATTATGCAATTTACGATCCAATACACACTTGGATTGAATACATCAATAGACTTATTGGAGCTTTGGCAGGACTGCCCATTTTAATCCTAGGAATTTGGTCCTTTTGGTTTTTTAAAGAAAACCCCTGGATTACATTTTTGGCACTGCTCACAGTGTTTGGAATGGGCTTTCAAGCATGGCTAGGAAAAACAGTCGTTGATTCAAATTTAGCGCCCTATAAAATCACCATACACATGGTTATGGCACTGCTGATTGTTTTTTTTATTCTCTCTTTAATATTTAACACAAAAACAACCTTTAAGTCACAGGTTTATCACTCACTTTTCTATAGAGTTATAGGATTTTGTATTTTACTAACTTTATTGCAGATCATAATTGGGACACAAGTCAGACAATTTGTGGATGAGCAAACTAAATTGCTGGGATATGAAAAAGAATTATGGTTGACTAAACCTGAAGTTAGTTTCTACATTCACAGATCAACTTCTATTTTGGTGCTTTTAACCAACGCTTACTTATGGTTTACCAATAAAAGATACAACTTAGGGTTTAAAAAGATAAACCTTGTAATGGGCTTTATTATTTTTGAAATACTCACTGGGATTTTAATGTATTATTTTGAATTTCCGTTTCTTACCCAACCCATTCACCTTGTAGTGGCATCCTTATTATTTGGTATACAACTCTATATTTACCTAGAAATACGACAGCAAAAAAATAATTGGTCTTAATAAGACCTCCTAAAAAAATATTATGATATACAGATTTAGAACCGTCCTAGACCACGATCAAAAAGAAGATATTTTTAGAGATATCGAAATTAGAAAAACAGATACTTTTGAAGACTTGCACAATGTATTGACCCAATCCTTCGGATTTGACGGCAGTGAGATGGCCTCATTTTACATTAGTAATGAACATTGGGAACAGGGCCAAGAAATAGCCTTATTTGACATGGGGCAAACCCAGGATGTCAAAAAAATGAATGAAACCATTTTAGAAGACGTTATTGACGCTGAAAAAACCAAGCTTATTTATGTCTATGACTTTTTAAATATGTGGACTTTTTTGGTTGAATTGGGAGAAATTGTCGAAGAAGCGCAAGGAACCGATTACCCAAACCTGCTGTTTGTATGTGGCCAAGTTCCCGAGGAAGCCCCCGAAAAACAATTTGAAGTAGAATCTAAAGATGGGCTGGATAAACAAGGAGATTTATGGGACGATTACGATGAGTCTTGGAATTGGAATTGATCGAAGTTTGTAACATATTTAAATAATGATCGTCTTTAAACTATATGACTTCTAATTTTGGATAAAGTACTTGTCTTAGAAAATATCACGAAAAAATTTGGATCGCTCACAGCGGTAAATAAACTATCTTTCTCAATTGAAAAAGGAAATATTTATGGGATTTTGGGACCTAACGGCAGTGGAAAATCAACCACTCTGGGTGTTATTCTAAATGTGGTTAACAAGACATCTGGAAGCTATCGTTGGTTTGGCGGAAATACAGATACCCATCAAGCCCTAAAGAAAGTAGGTGCCATTATAGAGCATCCTAATTTTTACCCTTATATGTCTGCTTATCAAAATCTTAAACTGGTCTGCAGGATAAAAGGCGTTTGTGAGACTAACATTGAAAAAGTTTTGGATACCGTAGGGCTTTTGGAACGGAAAAACAGTCTTTATAACGAATTTTCACTAGGTATGAAACAGCGTCTTGCCATTGCATCAGCACTAATCAATGCACCCGAGGTTTTGATATTAGATGAACCAACCAACGGACTGGACCCACAAGGTATTCACCAAATTCGTGAAATTATTCTACAAATTGCAAAAAAGGGGACTACCATTCTATTGGCCTCACACCTTCTGGATGAGGTTGAAAAAATTTGCACACATGTAGTGGTTCTAAGAAAAGGGCGAAAATTATACGCAGGTCGTGTAGGTGAAATAATCTCTAGTCATGGATTTTTTGAAATGAAAACCAAGCAACTGGAGCCACTTTTGGCGTTTCTTAAAACCCACCCTCAAATCTCCCATTTTAAAATTGAAGATGAGCTTGTCATGGCCTTTTTATCTGAAGCCATTGGAAGCGAAGATTTTGTAAAAGCCCTTTATGACAATAAACTTCTGTTGACACATTTTGTCAAACGAAAAGAAAGTTTAGAAGCCCAGTTTCTGCAACTCACAGATTACAAATGATACGATTACTACAACTCGAACTTCAAAAATTACTTTTAAATAGGACCAGTAAAATACTCATTTTTATTTCTTTTGTTTTGCCATTATTTGTGATTGTTTTGTCGGCCATTAAAATTAATTTTTTTGGTTTTTTTGTCCTTGAACTGGGTGAACTTGGTATTTTCAACTTTCCAATTGTCTGGCATATCACCACCTACTTTTCTGCAATTTTCAAATTCTTTTTCGCTATTGTAGTGGTGTCTATGATTGGTAATGAATACAGCAATAAAACTCTAAAGCAAAATCTAATTGATGGTCTCAGCAAAAGCGAGTTTATTCTCTCTAAGTTTTATACCATTGTATTTTTCTCACTTGTATCAAGCCTGATAATATTTTTTATATCACTCACGCTGGGACTAATTTACTCCGATTATAATGAATGGGGTACTGTGATTAGACAAATTGAGTTTATACCCGCTTATTTTTTTAAGCTGGTTGGTTTCTTTTCATTTTGTTTATTGCTGGGGGTTTTGGCTAAGCGATCGGCCTTCGCTTTGGCTTTTTTGTTTATAGATTTTATTTTGGAATGGATTATTTTTGGATTGATCAGTTTGAAGGCCAATAAGGAGTTGGCCAGCAGAATTCAGGACTATCTACCGCTTAAGGCCATGTCTAACCTAATCAAACAACCCTTCCAGAGAATAGCCATGTCCAAGTTTCAAGATAAAAACACTTTAGACTATGATTATGCAGTTCACTTTGATGCGACTTTGATTGTTATTTTGTGGACTTTTATTTTTATTTATTTAGCCTATTTTCTGATTAAAAGAAGAGATTTATAAGGGATTTAGTTTTTTAAATTTATCAAAAATAAAATTTTGTTAACAATCGATTTTAGTTGCCATTTTTGATTAGATTTGAGAATTAAAAATTATAAGTTTGAGATTATTTTACTTGTTTTTGGTAACGAGCTCAATTTGCTTTTCTCAAGCGGAGGCTTCGCACTGGTACTTTGGAAATGGCGCCGGACTAATTTTTGATGTCAACTCAGGAACAGTTGACAGTACAGATGCTGCAAATTTTACGATAAACACCAACGAAGGCTGTTCTTCTATCTCTGACTTTAACGGAGATTTATTATTTTATACTGATGGTAGAAACATCTGGGATAAAACGCACACTGTTATGCCTAATGCCAATTACAATTCTGGCGACGGGCTAATGGGGGATCCCTCTAGCACCTCCTCTGGACTAATCATTCCAAAGCCTGGAAATCCAAATCAGTACTATGTGTTTACAGTAGATGAACCCCACCATCAAAATTCATTTGCATATCCCAATCAGGGCCCTGCAGATATCAATGGCAATCCAGAGTTTTCCTATGACAGTGGAGGATCTGTCCCAGAAGCAGATGATGGATTTAATAACGGCTTGGCATATTCTCTAGTAGATATGACTTTAAATTCTGGGAATGGTGATGTTGTTAGTTCAGAAAAGAACATTCAATTAATGACCTATGACCCCAGCGACCAAGTACAAGCTAGTTACAAGTGCGCTGAAAAAATCACGGCAGTTGAACACAGTGACGGACAATCTTATTGGGTTGTTACACAATTTATCGATAAATTCTACAGCTTTAGAATACAAGCATCCGGAGTCAATACCACGCCTGTAGTTACTACAACAACACCATTAATTTCAGTACAGGGCTACCGCAGGAATGGTATTGGCTATATTAAAGCGTCACCCGATGGTAACAAAATTGCTGTTTGCCACAGACAAAATGGCAATACACAGGGCCAAAACTCAAACAACAGTGGTAGTGTTTGGCTTTACGATTTTGATAATGAAACTGGTGTTGTTTCCAATCAAATCAACCTAAATCCGAACTCTGAGCCTTACGGAATAGAATTTTCACCCGAAAGTTCTAAATTATATGTCTCAGACAATGATGATGTTATTCAGTTTGATTTGGATGTTTCAAATCCAGCTGCCACCATAACAACTGTACACAGTGGGTTTAGCTTTATAGCTGCACTCCAACTTGGCCCAGATGGAAAAATTTATATCGCAAATACTGGCAATTCTTCAGCACTTGATATTATCAATTCACCTGATGAGATTGGAGTACTTTGTGATTACAGCCAATCTGGGATTGCCTTGGCATCTGGGACGAATGCAAATTTAGGCCTTCCGCCTTTTATTCAATCGTTCTTTTTAGCCTCTATTGTATTTGAAAACTCATGTGTGAATCAAAACACACAATTTGAGATCAGCACCACCCAACCTTTTGACAGTATCTTGTGGGATTTTGGAGATGGTATAGGAACTTCAACAGATAGTAGCCCCATTTACAGCTACACAACACCCGGCACATTCCAAGTGAACGCTGAGATTAGCTCAGGATCTGAAACTAATACCTTTAGTCGTGAAATTATTATCAGTTTGAATCCTAATGCCAATAGCGTGGATGATTTAATTGTCTGTGACTCTGATGCAGATGGTATTTCTAGTTTTGATTTTACACAACCACTAGCCCAAGTCTTGGGCAGTCAAAACCCGGCCGATTTAAGAGTAACTTTTCACAACAGCCTGACAGATGCTGAAACAGCAATAAACCCATTATCACTTCCTTACCAAAACTCCAATTCTTCTGAAAGTATTTTTATTAGAATTGAAAACATTAACAATAGTAATTGTTATAATACCGCTGAGTTTGAACTTAATGTTTACAACACACCCATAGCCAATCCAATTTTAAACCATGCGTTTTGTGACGACCTAGCTGATGGGGACGACGCCAACGGTCAAACCCAAATAAATCTCACTTACTTTAATAGTGATATATTGGACGTCCAAGATAGCAGTTTGTATGATGTAAGTTATTACCTTTCTCAATCAGACGCTGATTTGGGTATAAACCCCATTGTATCCCCCTACTATAACACGACTGCTTTTGCCTATGAATTGTTTGCGCGTGTTGATAATTTACTCAATACAGATTGTTATGCCACCACTGAATTTATAGTAAATATTTACCCCACTCCCACTGCCAATATTCCGAGTGATTTAGAAGTTTGTGACGATGACCAAGATGGTATTATCGCATTTGATTTTATTGAAACACAAACTCAAATTTTCGGCACCCAAGACCCAACAGCTTATAATTTAACTTTTCATAGCAGTCTTAATGAGGCAGAAACCAATGTAAACCCAATTTCCCTTCCTTATCAAAATACATCGGATACTGAAACTATTTTTGCAAGAATTGAAAACAGTACCAATACAAGTTGTTTTGCCACCACCGCTTTCCAAATCACTATTTTCGATAGCCCCATTGCAAATACAGTGGCTTCATTTGAAGTTTGCGATGATTTAAACGATGGTGACGATACCAACGGTCGAACTGAAATTACGCTGACAGATTTTGACGCACAAGTCACAGCAACGCAAGACCCCTCACTTTTTGACATTAGCTACCACGAATCGCTGGAAGAAGCCCAAGGCAATACAAATCCACTCTCGTCGCCCTATTACAACAGTAACCCCTTTTCTTACCAAATTTTTGTGCGTATTCAAAATACACTCAAAACAGATTGTTTTGATACTAGTGAATTTACGGTTAATGTCAACCCCATTCCTCAAGCTCTGGATGCCAATCTTATTCAGTGTGACCAAGATGGCCTTAGTGATGGTTTAACCACATTTAATTTGACCCAGGTGAGTACTGACATCAGTAATGGCATTCCCGACAGAACGGTCCAATATTACACAACTCTAAATGATGCAGAAAACGGGATAAACGAACTATCCGCAGCCGCTTACATAAACTCAGTCAATCCGCAAATAATTTTTGGAAAAGTTACAGATGATACAAACGCTTGTTTTGGTATTTCTGAATTGACCCTAGAGGTCAGTTTAACTTCTGGCACTGATGCTAATTTAACAGCTTGTGACGATGATGGTATTGAGGATGGCTTTATAAACTTTGATTTAGACCAGGCAAGCCCCTTGATTCTCAATGGTCTGTCATCAGATTATGAATTGGAGTATTATGAGACCTATCAAGACGCATTGTTGGAACAAAACCCTTTGTCAAGTTCCTACACTAATACCAGCCCTTTTAATCATACACTCTTCGCCAGAATTGAAAACAACAATCAATGTTATGGAATCAATGAATTATCTCTGGCAGTTTTAACCCTACCACAGCTGGACAATAGCAGTGATAATTTTATATGTGTAGATTCTGATTCAGGAGCTGTTTTTATAGACAGTGGTGTTATAGGAAATCCACTAGACTTTAATTATCTGTGGTCTAATGGAGAAACAACTGAACAAATACAAATCACTTCGGGGGGTAACTACCAAGTTACGATCACCAATTCAAACAATTGCAGTCAGACTAATACCATTACCATTGTCAACTCAAATATTGCTACGATTGAAAGCATTGAAATTAACGATGGAGGCACAAGCAATACAGTGAGTGTTGTTGCCACAGGGGAAGGTGATTACGAATATGCACTGGACGATATTGATGGGCCCTACCAAGACGATAACAATTTTTACAATGTCAGTGCAGGATTCCACACTGTTTATGTTAGAGATAAAAACGATTGTGGAATTGCTGATGAAATAATTTCAGTGATTGGATTTCCTAATTTTTTTACGCCTAATGGAGATGGGTATAACGATACTTGGCACGTCTATGGAATTAATACGCCTAGCCAAGCGGGAAGTGAAATTTATATTTTTGACCGTTACGGAAAATTACTAAAACAAATGGCATACAACAGTCCAGGATGGAATGGCATCTATAATGGAAATCTCATGCCAACCTCTGATTATTGGTTTTATATCAAATTAAACGATAATCGTATATTTAGGGGGCACTTTACCCTTAAACGTTAGAATAAATGAAATTCTTTAGAGGCTTGTTTTTTTGTTGCGCTTTATTTGGGGTTGATAAAAGTTATGCTCAATCCATAGCAATATATGAACAACTTAATGGGCGTTTGGATTATACTGCCATTGGAAACACACTTAACATTATTGAAAATGGTGCCTTTTTCGACTGTTATATTCTAACAGCCTCAGAAGCATATCTTAATATGGAGGAGGACCAAAACATCCTTGCCGCCTATTTGTACTGGGCGGGCTCTGGTGCTGGTGATTTTGAAATTTCTTTAAACAGCATTGCCGTTGAAGCAGAACGAACATTTTCATACCAATTGGACAGCAATCGACAGTTTTTTGCAGCCTTTGCGGATATCACAACCCAAGTCCAACAACAAGGCAATGGCGTGTATCTTTTGAGTGACTTAGAACAAATTGATATTTCCGAAGAATATTGCACCACCGGTACAAATTTTGCAGGCTGGGCGATGGCAGTAATTTACGAAGATTCGAATTTACCCATGAACCAAATTAATATCTATGATGGGTTGGAAAAGGTTCCAGATGCCATAACCATAGAGTTAGACAACCTCAACGTATTGGATGTAGATGGTGCTAAAATTGGATTTATAGCTTGGGAGGGTGATGTGAGTTTAGCCATCAACGAATCCCTGAGAATGAATGGGTATTTATTGAGTAATCCCCCTTTGAACCCACCTAACAACGCTTTTAATGGTACCAACAGCTTTACAGCTGCATCTGAGTTGCACAATATGGACATTGACGTCTATGATATTCAAAACACCATCAATATTGGAGATACCTCAGCAATTATAGAATTGACCTCTGGTCAAGATTTGGTCATGGTAAACGCCATTATCACTGTTTTGAATAGCCAGTTGCCAGATGCTACAATCCAACTGGCTGATGCAGCAGAAACAACATGCTTTTCTAGAACCATTGGACTGGAATACAGCATTTTAAATATAAATTCGACAGATGAATTACCCATGGGTACCCCCATTGCATTTTATTTAGAAAATTCACTTATTGCGCAAACTAATACCGACGAAACAATCGCTGTTGGAGGATCCATCAGCAGTTATATAGAAATTGAAATTGAGGATTCAGTAGCGGAAGAATTTGAAATCACAGCTATTGTTGATGATATTGGAGATGGCAGCGGAATGATACCTGAGATCAGCGAGATTAACAACAGTGCAACAATTGAGGTTTTTCTAAGCAAGGAGGGCTGTCCTATTTTTATTCCCCAAGGACTCTCCCCGAATGGTGATGGATTTAATGACATATTTGATATTCAAGGCCTTTATGATATTTTCTTAAATCATAAACTTTTGATACAAAACCGCTATGGAACTGTTGTTTTTGAAGGGAACAACAATACAAAATGGGAGGGAAATTCAAATACAGGACCTCATTCAGATTCTAAAAAACTTCCGGTAGGGACCTATTTCTATGTGTTGTATCTCAACGAAACCGACTATGAACCTCGCAGTGGTTGGGTGTATTTAAACTATTAAACCCTATAAACCAAAATAAAACCTCGGCCATTGCAACAAAGTTTAGATTGGCGTAATTTTGCACAATGCGTTTTAAACTTTTATCTGATTTTAAACCCAAGGGAGATCAGCCTCAGGCTATCCAAGAATTGGTTGATGGAATCGAGGCCAATGAGCGGTTTCAAACGCTGTTGGGAGTCACCGGTTCAGGTAAAACATTTACAGTGGCCAATGTCATACAAGAAGTTCAACGTCCAACTCTTGTATTGGCTCACAACAAAACCCTGGCGGCGCAACTATACTCTGAATTTAAACAGTTCTTTCCAAAAAATGCAGTGGAATATTTTGTATCCTATTACGATTATTACCAACCCGAGGCCTATATTCCTGTCACTGGAACTTATATCGAAAAGGACCTCTCTATCAACGAAGAAATTGAAAAATTACGGCTGAGTACCACTTCTTCTCTACTTTCAGGTCGCAGAGATGTAATTGTGGTAGCCTCTGTATCCTGTTTATATGGAATTGGAAATCCGTTGGAGTTTCAAAAAAATGTCATCGTTTTAAAAACCAACCAAGTGATTTCAAGGACAGCCCTGTTACACAAATTGGTACAAAGCCTATATTCCCGAACTGAAGGAGAATTTAAGCATGGAAACTTTAGAATTAAAGGCGATACCGTAGATGTATTTCCTAGCTATGCCGATTATGGATTTCGCATTCATTTTTTTGGAGATGAAATTGAAGCAATTGAGGCCTTTAATATCAATGATAATGGTCTTATAGAGACTTACGAAACTGTCAATATATATCCTGCAAATATGTTTGTTACCTCGCCTGACATCTTACAAAACGCCATAAAAGACATTCAAGACGATTTGGTCAAACAATACGACTATTTTAAAGACATTGGTAAACATTTGGAAGCAAAACGCCTAAAAGAACGCACCGAATTTGACCTGGAAATGATTCGAGAATTGGGCTATTGCTCTGGCATAGAAAACTACTCAAGATACTTAGACGGCCGTTCCCCAGGATCCCGACCATTTTGCTTGTTGGACTACTTTCCAGAGGACTTTCTAATGGTAGTGGATGAAAGCCATGTCACCATTTCACAAGTACATGCCATGTATGGCGGTGATCGCAGTCGAAAAGAGAACTTGGTAGAATACGGCTTTAGATTGCCTGCAGCCATGGACAACCGCCCCCTAAAATTCGAAGAATTTGAAAGTTTACAAAACCAGGTACTCTATGTGAGTGCCACCCCTGCAGACTATGAATTAAACAAGACCCAAGGGTTATATATTGAACAAGTAATTCGTCCCACAGGACTTCTTGATCCAGTGATCGAGGTACGTGCAAGCGAAAATCAAATTGACGATTTGATTGAAGAAATACAACAGCGCATCGAAAAAGACGAGCGGACGCTGGTCACCACACTTACCAAGCGCATGGCGGAGGAACTGACCAAATATCTAAGCCGCATCCAAATACGATGTCGTTATATTCACAGTGATGTAGATACCTTGGAGCGGGTGGAAATCATGCAAGATTTACGAAAAGGTTTATTTGATGTTTTGGTGGGAGTGAATTTACTGCGCGAGGGATTGGACTTGCCTGAAGTATCACTGGTGGCTATTTTAGACGCTGACAAAGAAGGGTTTTTACGCTCTCAGCGATCTTTAACACAGACCGTAGGTCGGGCGGCTAGAAACCTCAATGGCAAAGCCATTATGTATGCCGATAAAATCACAAAGAGCATGCAAAAAACTATGGACGAAACCGCCTACCGCCGCAAAAAACAAATGGACTATAACAGCGAGAACAACATCAAACCTAAAGCCCTAAACAAAAGCCTGGACAACGCCTTGACTCAAAATTCGGTCAGTAGTTATTATTATCAGCAAGAGGCCTTAAAGACTACCGAATCTGAAAGTGCTTATCTAACAAAATCAGAACTGGAGCAAAAGGTAAGAGATAGTCGAAAAATGATGGAGGCCGCAGCTAAAGAACTTGATTTTATTATGGCAGCCAAATTTAGAGATCAAATCACGGATTATAAAAAAAAGTTAGAGGACCTAAAGACATAAAAAAACTGAGGCAGCGCCCCTAAATTTGTATTTTGTAAAAGTTTTTCGCTAAATTTATGCCAATACCGCTTGAACCTTGTCTGCCGCCTCTTGAAATTCTACAGCACTTTGGACATCGAGTCCAGAATTGTCGACAAGGGCTTTTGCAATGTCTGCGTTGGTACCTTGCAAACGTACAATAATGGGAACCTGTATTGCATCACCCATATTTTTATAGGCATCTACCACCCCTTGAGCCACGCGATCACAACGTACAATTCCACCAAAAATATTGATTAAAATAGCCTTGACAGTTGAATCCTTTAAAATAATTCTAAAGGCGGCTTCCACCCTAGCGGCATCCGCAGTGCCTCCAACATCCAAAAAGTTGGCAGGATCTCCACCGGCCTGCTTAATTAAATCCATGGTTGCCATGGCCAATCCTGCACCATTGACCATACAACCAACATTGCCGTTAAGGTCGACGTAATTTAGGCCTAGCGCTCCAGCTTCTACCTCAATTGGATTTTCTTCGCGAATATCTCTGAGTTCTAAATAATCTTTGTGCCTGTAAAGAGCGTTGTCGTCTATGGTAACTTTGGCATCAACGGCCATGATTTTTTCATCCGAGGTTTTTAAAACAGGGTTGATTTCAAATAAATTGGCATCGGATTTGATATAAGCCGTATAAAGGGCTGTGACAAACTTGGTCATATCCTTAAAAGCCGCACCAGAAAGCCCTAAATTAAAGGCCACCCGTCTGGCTTGAAAAGGCATAAGCCCAGTGGCGGGATCAATTTCTTCAGTAAAGATAAGTTCTGGTGTTTCCTCTGCCACAGCTTCAATGTCCATACCCCCTTCTGTAGAATACATAATCATATTGCGACCTGTCGATCTGTTGAGCAGCACAGACATGTAAAACTCATCAGTTTCTGTAGGGCCAGGATAATAAACATCCTCTGCTACCAAAACTTGGTGAACAGTCTTTCCTTTGGCGGATGTTTGAGGGGTA
>MDSV01125576.1_pt1 | contig 21060 bp, 12 predicted proteins | sample 810851 | NCBI WGS metagenome assembly MDSV01 (sample SAMN05326640, study PRJNA326480) | marine metagenome | isolation source: seawater | place: Atlantic Ocean: North East | collected 2012 | reverse complement strand
GCTAATTGTGTGTTTGTAATTCCTGTTATCTGTGCTGAACCAGTTACTACTCCAGTTCCACCAAAAAGAGTTTCATCAGTAATTGCACCACCCAATGATACTGAAGTACCACTAATTGTTACAGCAGAATTTGCTAATTTAGCATTAGCTACTGAACCTGCTAATTGTGCACTTGTTATACCACTAATTTGTGATGAACCCGAAACAACTCCTCCGATAAGTTCGGCTGAGATTGTATCACCACTTAATATCATGTTAACTTCTGATGTATCGGATACTGCTAAGTTTGTATTACTTGATATATCAACAGTTGTTAAATAAGAACCAGTTGCCGAGTTTAGTGAATCATTTTTAAATGAATTTGCTATTGTAGCAGCACCCCCAGCCGCTATTGTAACATCTCCACTTACATTTCCAAATACACTATCTTCAAAATTAGAAAAAGTTACTTTCTTTTCTGTTCCACCATCACTTACAACTAAATTATCTCCTTGTGCAACTGTTGCACTTCCTAAAGCACCTAATGCATCTATATTAATTGCAGATACTCCTGTTAAGTTAGAACCATCTCCAACAAATGAACCTGTGAATGAACCAGAATAATTAACACTTGGTTGTATATTTTGGTCTACTCCACTTGAATTTAAAGTTATAGTTTCAAGTGTACCATTCACCACTTTCATGGTAACTAGATTACCACTTTCATCTGATGGGAATTGGAGTGAACCTGAAATTTTGGGGTTATGTATTATCATTTATCAGCTGAGTTTTTTGGTTTTATTTATCTTTCTTTAGTTCATCTATCTGGTTTGATAAATCTTTTATACCTTCTATTAATAGAGAAACCAATTTATCATATTTAACGGCTTTGTAACCATTTTCTCGTGTAATAACTAATTCTGGAAGAACTTTTTCAATTTCTTGAGCAATAACTCCATAATCCTTACCTCTATAAATATCTTGTTTCTCTTCGTTCCAATCAAAAGAGTTACCCGAAATTGATTTTATTTTATCTATTGGATTTTCAATAGGTTTAATATTATTTTTTAATTCTATATCTGAAGATGCATATGCTATAATATCATCACTTGCTTTTATAGTACCAGTTACATGAATATCATCTGATATATCAAATCTTGAACTTCCATGATTCCAAGTTATGGATTCACCAGCTCCTGCTATTTCGATACCAGCACCATCAGCGGCTGCTGAATCAGATGAACCACTTGCAACAGTTATTAATTTATCTTCAATCTTAAGGTCTGAAACTGCTATTTCAACAGAATCTCCTAATACTTTTAAGTTTCCACTAATTGTAACATTACTTAATGAAGCACTTGCGAAAGTTACATCAGATGTTGTTTTAACATCTTGGTCCATTCCACCTAAGTAACCCCATTGAGTTGCCGAGATTGTACTTGTACCGATTGTTGCTAACTGAGTAGCTTCTCCACTTGTTAATGAAACACCTTGAACTTTTTCAACAGTTAATGAATTTACATTACCACTAACATCTCCACCTGCAGCTACTTGAGCAGAACCACTAAAGATTCCTCCAATAACATTTGCAGTTATAGTATTTGTACTTCTATTTAAATCAATAGTAGAAGTATCGTTGAAAGTTAATACGTTTTCATGAACATCACCTTCTAGTGTATCTAATCTATTATCTAACGATGCACTTACTGATGTAAATGAACCACTAATATCAGAAGCTATTTGAGCTGAACCGGATAAAACTCCTTGTCCTAATTTTTTTGTAAATAATGTATCTGATTCTGTTTCGGTATAATATCTACCATCTAAATCAACAGTACCTGCAGTTGCAGTTGTTACATGACCATTAGAATCTAATGTGATTGCGATATCTTGTATTACTGTACCATTTGAGTTATCTTGTGATATATTTGAACCAGCACTTATATTTGGGTGTGCAGTTAAATATGAACCAGTTGCTGAGTTTAGTGATGATAATCTAAGATCTACACCTTCTGTAAAATGTGCCGAACCAGTATCTAAGAATATACTTCTATTGGTATCAATAGTACCACCACCATCTAAACCTTTACCACTTCCAACTGATATAGATGAGTGGTCAATGTGTTCATTTGCTACGAAGTTTGTAGTTGCATCGTGGTCTATTTGAGATGAACCGGATACTACTCCACCAATTAATTCAGCTGAAATTGTATCACCAGTTAGAATCATATTAACTTCAGTCGTATCAGATACGGCTAAGTTTGTATTAGATGATATATCTACTGTTGTTAAGTAAGAACCAGTTGCTGCGTTTAGAGATTCATTAGATACAGTTGAGTTAGCTAATTGAGCTGAACCACTTACTACTCCAGATGGTAAAGTTGAAGAATATAATTCAACACCCGCTTGGAAGTGTGCAGAACCAGTATCAATTTGTATAACAATATTACCAACATTACCAAAGTTTCCACTACCATCTACTGTACCATCACCTGTATGTGCAATACCTGTTGAAGCTGATGAATATAAGTTTGAAGTATTTACCGATGTAATATCACCAGCACCCGCTTCAACTAATGCATCATTTACTGCTTTTGTTGTTGGTATTGAGTTAGGGTCATCTGCAATAGATGCAGATACATTAAGAAACGCTGCCGTTCCTATTGTTCTTTTCTTAGTTAATCCACCTACATTAAATAAAGCATCAAAATCAGATGAACCACCTGCTGCTACATTTGCAAGTGTTAATGTTGTAAATGTTGGTGAATCATCTGTATTTAATCCTAAATCTACATTTGTTGCAGTACCATTAATACTAGCGGTTATCGAACCTTGATGATTTGATGCGAAAGATGAACCACTAACTACTGTTTCAGCATCTAATTTTGATTTTACATTTGCATCAAAGTTTGTGATTGTGTTTGCATTTACTTGAGATGAGCCTGAAATCAATCCTACATTATCAATTTGTTTTCTTACATCAGCAACCCAACCAGTAGTTTGGTCTGCATCTATTTGAGATGAACCACTAACTATTCCACTACCACCTGTTATTTGTATCGAACTACTTATTACTGAATCAGCATCTAATTTTGTTTTTACTCTTGCATCTGTATAATAAAGATTTGTATTTTCTGATAAATTTGCAGTAGTTGCAGTTCCTAAGAATGAACCACTATGAGCAACCTCATCAGTCATTTTTTGTTTTACATTTGCATCAAAGTTTGTGATTGTATTTGCGTTTACTTGTACTGAACCAGATATTAAACCAACATCATCGATTTGTTTTCTTACATCTGCTACCCAACCAGTAGTTTGGTCTGCATCTATTTGAGCCGAACCACTAACTACATTATCTCCATTTATTTCTAAGTATCTTGCATCTAAATCAGTATGTAATTGTATAGAACCACTAATTACACCATCCGAATCCATTTTTGTTTTAACTCTTGTATCTGTATAGTAAAGATTACTACCTTCAGTTACTTGGTCAGTATCAATACCTGTAAGTTCTCCACCTTCTCCTTTAAATCCTACTGATGAACTTACTTTTGCATCTAATACAAATGAAGTTGTATTGTGGTCCCATTGTAATGATTTTCCTGCACCATCTATTTCGATACCAGCTCCATCAGCGGCTGCTGAATCAGATGAACCACTTGCAACTGTAATTAACTTATCTTCAATTTTTAATTCTGTTGAAGAAATCTCAGTTGCTGAACCTAAAACAGTTAAATCACCAGTAATTGTCATATCACCAGTAAATGAACCTGTATTAAATGTTACATTTGATGTTGTTGATAGATTTTGGTTTATAGTATCAAGTTGAGCTTTGTTTGAATGTGTATGTGTATCTGTTTCTAAAGAATCTAATCTTGAATCTACGGATGTAGAGAACGGCCCTTCAATTGTATCTAATCTAGTATCTAAAGATGTAGATACAGCCGTACCTATAAATAAAGAATTTACTTGAGATGAACCAGATACCACACCACCTTTTAAGTTTGCAGATATACTACCACCATCAATAATCATATCAACTTGTGAAGTATCACTTGATGAAGAAATTATATTATTATTTATTCCACTAATTGATGAGTAATCTACTTGAGATGAACCACTAATTACTGTATTTGAGTTTAACTGAGTTTTAACATCAGCTGCCCATCCAGTTGTTTGGTCTGCATCTATTTGAGATGAACCACTAACTAATGTATGTGATGCAGAACCTCTTGCCTCAAAAGTAGTAGCTAAAGAAGAAGTTACTGTTTCTACTTGGTCTAATCTATCATCTAGTGAAGCAGTAGTTGATTCAACATTATCTAATCTATTATCTAATGATGAAGTTACAGTTTCTAATGTTGTACTTTTAGATTCTTCATCATCTAATCTACTATCTAACGAAGAAGTTTCTAATTCTATTCTATCTAATCTTTGGTCTTGTGAACCTGTATCAGTTTCTAATTGACTAATTCTACTATCTAAAGAAGATGTTACTGTTTGTAAAGTTACACTTTTAGCTTCTTCTACATCTAACCTACTATCTAAGGAAGATGTTACTGTTTGTAAAGTTACACTTTTAGCTTCTTCTACATCTAACCTACTATCTACTGATGATGAGAAACTTGTAAAATCTGTGGCTGAAGATGAAAGAATTCCACTACCAGGTAATATTATATGGTCTATTGAAGCGGATATTACTCTTAAATCTAAATATTTTTTTGATACCGAACCTATTGTGAATACATCGGTTGTTGTTGGGATTAATGAACCACTAAATGAAGCGTTAACATTAATATTATCAGTAGCGTTAGTTCCATCACCTAAAAATATATCTCCTCCTAATGTAATATTACCTACAATATCCGCATCTCCTGATAATTTTAAATTTGATGCCGTTATATTTCCACTTGCAGATATATGTGAACCTGTTACATCTCCATTTAAATATATTGAACCACTATTTAGTTCTGTTAATTTTACAAGAGTTTTGTGACCTGTATTTGAGCCACTTCCATCTCCAATAAGAACTGTTTCCAATCCTTGATCATAGAAGAATTCAGTTTCTTGAAGTGATGTGAATGAAGTTCCTCTTCTTAGTTTTAATATTGCTGCCATTTATCAGATAATTCCTGTTTGTTGTATATAAATATCACCCCTTTATAAATTTGGATATTTTTTGTGACTTTATCCCACTTATATAAGTATAGAAAAATTAAAAGTATAAAAAAAATCCCCCAACTTATGAAGGGGGATTGTTTTATTAAAGTATATTCTTATTAGAATGTACCTCCATCAATTGTATTTGTAGCCGAATATCCACCACTTCCATCTGAAACTAGAACATCACCATCTGTTGAACTTGCAACTGATATTAATTGTTTAGAACCATTTGAAACTAAGAATGCTCCTGCAGTTAATCCACTTACAATTAAGTTTGAACTAATTGTTATAGCAGTACCATCATCAGATATAGCAGAATCTACTAATAAACCAGATGCATTTGCCTTTAATACAGTATTTGTAGTTGGAGCTGCATTTAATAAAGCAATTTCCTTTTCACTTCCAAGTGCTCCGGCCATCCAATAATCAGATGATGCATCCCATAGTAATGAACCAGATGTTGAAGTTCCATCTACATCACTTACTAAAATACCTGCATCACCAGAAGCTCCAGCGTAGTTAAGTTCAAGTATTCTATCACCAATGTTTACAGTTGTTGAATCAATTGCAGTTGTAGTCCCTTCAACAGTTAAATTACCAGTAATTGTTGTATTACCAGTAAGTGTTGGGTTTGTTGGGATTCCAATTGTTACAGTTTGACCTGAAACTGAAGTTTCAATTTCGTTTGAAGTACCAACGATACTTAAATCTTGAGTACTAAGTGCAACTGAACCATTTCCTGATGAACCACTTACATCTAATGTACTTGCAACACCACTTAATCCACTACCATCACCTTGATATGAACCACTAAATGAACCAGTAAATGTAGAAGAACCTGCAGAATCACCAAAGTTATCACCACTTATTCTTCCACTACCAAAATCAGTAGCTTGGTTAGAAAGTGCCGAAACAACTTGAGCTGAACCAGAGTGAGCTCCATCACTCACATTTACTAATGGATGCCATGCACCACCATGTGCGAAATATGCTCTACCTGTTGCATGAACATGAGCAAACATACCATGATAACTTGATGCGTTTGGTAAATCACCTAATGCAGAATAAACATTACCAAAGAGAACTTTGTTACCACCCATATCTAAATCACCACCAGTAATTGCTGATGTGATTTGAGCAGAACCTGAAACTACACCACCAATTAATTCGGCAGATATAGTATCTCCAGTTAAAATCATATTAACTTCAGTTGTATCAGAAACCGCTAAGTTAGTGTTTGAACTAATATCAACAGTTGTTAAATAAGAACCAGTTGCCGAGTTTAGAGATTCGTTAGATACAGTTGAGTTTGCTAATTGAGCTGAACCAGATACTACTCCAGTTCCTCCAAATAATGTTTCATCAGTAATTGCACCACCTAACGATACAGATGTTCCACTAATCGTTATTGCTGAATTTGCTAAATCTGCATTTAAAATTGAACCAGATTGTATTCCACTACCACCTGTTATTGTTTCTAATGTAATAGTTCCACCTAATGAAGTATCAACTCCAGCGATAGTAATACCATCGTTTGCTAATTTTCCATTCGCAACAGATGAATTAACTAACTGAGAACCATTAATAGTTTTGTTAGTAAGAGTTTCAGTTCCACTAATAGTAGCTAATTGAACTTCTGATCCTTTTTTTCCACCTATCCAATAGTCATTTGTTCCATCCCATAATAATGAACCGGTTGTTAAACTACTTGCTGTTTTATCAGTAACTTCAAGTCCTCCTTGAACTGCACCTCCACCATAGTTTATTCTTACAAGTGAACCTGAAATATCAAGTGTTGCTGAATCTACTTCTGTTGTAGTACCTTGTACTAATAAATCACCTGCAACTGTTAAATCGTTTCCGATTGTTACATCATTTGGTAATCCAATTGTTACGGTTTGACCTGATACTGAAGTTTCTACTTCATTTGCTGTACCAGTAATTGTTAAATCTTGTGTTTTAAGAGCTACTGTTCCATTACCTGATGAACCACTAATATCTAATGTACTAGCAATACCAGTTAATGAAGAACCATCTCCAATGAATGAACCAGTAAAATCTGTTGTTCCTGCTACATCACCGAAATCTTCACCACTTACTCTACCACTTCCAAAATCAGTTGCTTGGTTAAGTACGGCAGATACGATTTGTGCTGAACCAGTTACTACACCAACTCCACCAAATAGGGTTTCATCTGTTATTGCACCACCTAATGAAACAGATGTTCCACTAATAGTGATTGCAGAGTTTGCAAGTTTTGCATTTGCTATTGAACCCGCTAATTGTGTGTTTGTAATTCCTGTTATTTGAGCCGAGCCCGATACCACACCACCGATAAGTTCGGCAGAGATTGTATCTCCAGTTAATATCATATTTACTTCAGTCGTATCAGATACGGCTAAGTTTGTTCCACTTGATATATCAATTGTTCCAGTTAAATATGAACCAGTTGCTGCGTTTAGAGATTCGTTGGATACTGTTGAGTTTGCTAATTGAGCTGAACCAGATATGATTCCTGTTCCACCAGTTTCAGGTGATGCTTTAACTTCAATATTTCCACCTTTGTTAAGAATATAAAGTTTGTTATCATCTGTATCATAAAATGGAATACCATCAACATGGGTGTTATAACTAGCCCCAGTTAAGTTAGGTACAGTTGTACCTTGTAATATTTTATTTACAGGAGTTGCAGTTGACCCATCAATACCAACAAATACCAAATTAGCTCCATTGGCAATCGTTCCAAGACCACTTGAACCAGTAACAACTAACAGTTCACCTGCTCTTGTTGTTGCATCTTTCAGGACTTCGAGATTACCTCTTCTGTGCTTTATAATTTGTGCCATTTGTAATTTTTTCCTTTTTTGTTAAATTAATTTAAATATATTTTTATTAATAACCTTTATTTGCTGGATTATAATTAATTTTTTTTGAGGGGTCATTTGCCCAAATTAATTTCCCTATATAGGGAGTTTAAATTCCATACCTATAAGTATAGATAATATTTTTAATAATTTGATTAAATACTAAAAAGTATCTCCATCAATTTCTACTTTCTGAACTCCACCAATAAAATGATTAGAACCTGTATGTACATTTACTCCTGATGAGGTTAGTACTATTCCATCTCCTGCGTTCACATCTAGTGATACAGAACCTTGAGTTCCACCACCACTTAAACCATCTCCAGCAAATACTGCAGATATATCTCCAGTTCCAGATACATTTGTTGGCTCCCATCTAGCATTAGATTGATTCCATGCTAATACATCACCATCATCCAATGAACCAGTATATACATCTAATAAATCTCCTATCCAAGTAGCACCACCTCCACCTCCACCACCAGAACCGGTTAGTGCAGATAAATCAACAGACATTGATGTGTAAGTTGAACCTGATACGTTTTCACCAAATAAAGTTAATGTATGAGTTCCATCGAATGATGCACTCATGAATGAACCACTATTGAATGAGAATTCTGAAAAAGTTACCGTATCATTAAATGTTTCTTCATAATCTGCTAATGATACGTTACATTTATATAAAGAACCACTATCTTGTACATAAACAAGTTGTCCATCACTAAAATAGTTTACAGATGTTGCATTCATTAATGATGCGGATGCATAAGTTTTAAATGCACCTTTAATTCTAAGCACATCCGCGAGGGCGGTATTCGCTGATATCGCTCCTGAGGTTAATTGTAATTTCGAACTTACACTTGGCATCTATTTTTTTCCTTTATTCTTTATTATATAAATATTTTATTATTAGAAAGCTCCTAATGAACCAGAAACTGCTAATACTTTTAATCTCATTGTTGTTGCGGAGTTTTGTGCTTTTGCTCCTATTACAAAATGTTTATCATATCCATTTATTGAACCACTTGTATCCAATAAATGTATTGTTGAGTTAGTTGCTCCTAATGGTGCACTTGTTCCATCTGCATACTCTACTAATACATATTGACCAGTAGTACTTCCACCAAATGAATCAGTCATAGATGTTGGTATTCCAATCATATCTGAACCAGAAGGTACGATTATAATAGTTTGTACTCCATTTGCCCAACTCATAGCGGCGGCTGATTGTGATATTACTGTATTTAAATCAGAACCACTTACTTCTGCTGCTTTTGTTGCATTTGCACCACCTGCTAAACTTAAAGTTGTTTCTCCTAATGATGAACTTATTAACCTAAATGGTGATGTATCGTTTGCTGTAAATGCTGTTACTTCTGGTGGAGTTGAACCATTTACTGTACTTATACCCATTACAGAATTATAGTTACTACTTAAACCAGAATCCGAACCATAATTAGAATAGTAAATGTAAACTTTACCAAAATCTAGGGATTGAGTTACTGCAATTGATTGATTTGATAATGTTACTGATTCTGAGTAACTATCTGTTACTACTATGTTAATTGAGTATGTTCCTGCTACTAATGAACCTGTTGGTTGTATTTCAAATGGTGATGTTGAACCACTTACATCAAATTTACCACCATCTGTACCCGCGAGGGTAACTGTAAATGGTGAATTACTTTCTACATCAGTTACTACTAATGCACCTGCATCAGAACCACTTGTTGCATCATCAGTTTCATATCCACCTGTTTTAGTAAACGATGCAGCAGGTGCTTGATTACCAAATACTGTTGCCGTTACTTCTTCATTACCAACATTTCCATATTGGTCTGTATATGTTATTACACTTGATATTGTATCTCCACTTTGTGTTGCAGAACCACTAAGATTTACACCCAAAGTTAAATTACCACTATTATCAATACTAATAGCTGGGTTTTTAGAACTAAATGTTTTTACTGCGGCTGAACCATGATTTGGAGAGTAAGTTACTCCTATTTGTGCAAGGTTTCCATTTTCATATCCTGTTGCATCTCTAAATGGAGCTCCACTTCCTGTCGATTCTAATATATACATTGTTGTATCTCCATTTAAACTACCAGTTGGGGATTGTGTAATACTTATTGTGTGTCCTTCTGTATTTGTTCTGAAAGAATGTACATCATCTACCGAAGCACTAAATGTATAATTTGATGCACTTAGTTGAGAATTTGCTTTTACTAACCAAGTGTTAGAATTTTGTGTAAATGTTAATTGATTTGATGAATCTGAGAATGTTACTCCATCATAATCAATTGTATCTGATTCAGTATCACTAAATGTTAGAGTTACTAATGTTCCACTTGAACCACTTGCCTGATTTGTGTTTAATAACGATGAATTATTGAAGATTATATCAGGTGCATTGTTAGTTGTAACATTAACTGAAATACTTCCACTACCAACATTACCATATTGGTCTGCAAATGTTATATTTGAGTTAATAGTATCTCCACTCGTTTCACCACTTCCACTTATATTACTACCAACTGTTAAAGCTCCTCCAGAAGAAACTGATATCAGTGCATTTGAAGAAGTAAATTCTTGTACAACTTGTGAACCATAGTTAGGTGAGTATGTTACTCCTAAGTCTCCTTGTGTTCCTGTTCTACCATTTGAGTTTGTTACTACATTGTTACTATTTACAGCAGATTCTATAACATAGAATGTACCATTAGTACCTAATGTACCTACATTTGATTGTGATATTATTAAACTTCTATTATATGAACTACTTTTACCGAAATTATCAAATACACTAAGTGTATAATTGTATTCTTTTGCTGCTAAATCACTAGCTGCTTGAATATCAAGTGATGATGAGTTAGAATTATTATATTGTATTTGGAATGATGATGCATCCGAACCACTTAATGATGCTGAGAATGGGGTATCCGATTCAGTATCACTAATTGTTACATTTACTAAGTCAACTCCACCACTTGCTTCGTTTGTATTCATGTCATCAGTAACATCAGTAAATGATGCACTTGGATGATGGTTATCAAATACATTTACTGTTACATTAGAAGTACCTGAGTTTCCATATTGGTCTGTAAAGGTTACAGCTGATACAATTGTATCTCCACTACCTGTTCCTGAACCTTTTAAGTTTCTAGCTATTTTTAAGTTACCACTATTATCAATTCCAATAGCCGGATTTAGTGAACTAAATGTAGAAACTGCCTGAGAACCATGATTTGGTGAATAAGATACAGTCACTTGTGATGGGTTTCCTCCACCAAAACCAGTTGCATCTCTGATTACTGCTCCACTTACTGCAGATTCTATAATATAAGAAGTAGTATCTCCACCAAGAGTACCTGTATCTGCTTGTGTTACTTCAAGTGTTCTACTATAAGTTGTAGATTTACCAAATGAATCAAATATAGATACATTATAACTATAATTTGCTGCTGATAAGTTACCATTAGCATGAATTCCAATAGAACTTGATGCTGCATTACTATAAACTAAATTAAAGGATGAAGCATCAGTACCACCTAATGATGCAGAAAATGGAGTATCTGATTCTGTATCCGAAACACTCGCACTAACCATTGTTTTACCATTAGTTGCTAAATTTGTATTAAAATTAGTAGTTTGATTTGTAAATGTTGCAGTTGGAGCTTGGTTTATTACATATCTGTTATCATATGAACCGGTTAATTGTGATGAACCACTAATTACTCCATCTCCATCTAATTTCGTTTTAATAGTGGTATCTATCGATGATGTAAATGTATTTAATGATGTTATTGAGTCTGATGAAGAAATGAATCCTAAATCAGTAATTTGTTTTGAACCACTAATAGTTCCAGCTGGTGTACTATCTCCACTTGATGATACAAATCCTAAAGCAGTAATCTGTGCAGATGATGATACTAAATCAGTTCCACCTAATATTTGAATAGAACCACTAACAGTACCAGCTGGTACTTGTGTTAAATATGATGATGTTGCTGCTGATATTAGATTTACTTCAGTTTGTATAGATGAAGTGAATGCCTCAAGAGCAGTATCTCTTTGTCTACTCGATGTATAATGAGCCGCGAATGCATTATCATTAGATGTATCTACTTGATTTATTAAAGTTACTATTTCTGCAAAAGAATCTTTATCTGCATCTGCTGAGGTTAATATTGCATCTACTCTACCTTTTTCAGTTGTAATTTGAGTTTGAAAAGAGGCTGAATCATTATAATAAGAACCTGTAAATGTATTTAAAGATGATATAACAGTTTGGTCATCATATGAACCAGTATTTGATTCAATTTGACCTACTCTTTGTTCTAATGAAGATGTTGTACTTTCTACATTATCTAATCTACCATCTAAAGATGAAGTTATTGTATCTATACCACTTAATCTAGTATCAGTTGATGATGTATATTGATTTAAAGAGGTAGTTGAATCAGATGAGGAAATGAATCCTAAATCTGTTACTTGTTTTGAACCACTAATAGTTCCAGCTGGGGCTGAAGTTAAGTAGGATGATGTTGCTGCAGATATTGCATCTACTTCAGTTTGTATAGATGAAGTAAATGTATTTATTGATGTAGTTGAATCTGATGAGGAAATGAATCCTAAATCAGTAATTTGTTTGGATGATGATACTAAATCAGTTCCACCTAATATTTGTATAGAACCACTAACTGTACCACTTGGTATTGATGTTATATAAGATGAAGTTGCTGCACTTAAACCATCAACCTCTGTTTGTATTGAAGAAGTAAATGTATTAAGATGAGTTACATCTCCACCTCCACCACCAGAACCACTTAAAGCATATCTTGAATCAAGTGAAGAAGTTATTTGAGAACTTCCACTTATTAAAGTTGGTACATTTGTAAGATTTGAGTAATCTATTGAACCAGTAAGTGAAGTTGCATCAAAAGAACCTGTTACTTTGAAATCTGCAGATACAAAGTACCAAGATGAACCAGTTGACCATATGGAAGAACCTCCACCTCCTCCACCTCCACCAAGTGAAGATAAATCAACAGAATTTCCTTCTGAAATAGTTAATACTTTAGATACTGAATTAAAAGAAACTGTCTGGTCATCTGTATCAACTGAACCGAGTGATGTTGCGATAGATGAACTAAATGATGTAAATCCATCTGTTTGTGTTATATCTATTTGAGATGAACCACTAACACTACCACCTGGTAATAAAGATATTAATTGTGATGAACCACTAATAAAACCAGTTCCACCAAATGAAAGTTGAGAACCATCTCCAATATATGAACCAGTAAATGAACCTGTTACTCCTCCAGCTGCAGATAAATCGACACTTCCTCCACTACCAACTGAGAAATCTCCTTGGATTACTGAGGCGGTTACTACACCTTGTATCTGCTTACTTGCAATTAAAGTTGCCATATTATCTATTTACTATTTTACCTTTAACTACAAAATCAGTCCTAACTATGTTTTCAGGATTTAATGTTATAGTTGCATTTGTTTGTATTACTATATCTGAACCATTGTCCGTAACCGAATATAAAGTTGAGGTCTTTTTTACACCTTGTAAATAAATATCTACATAATCTGCCAATCCATCTACTTTTACATCCTCATATACAAACTTTTTATTAGAAAGAGTTATTGTAAACAATACACCAACTAAAGATATAGAATCAGGTACATGAGTAAAAATAGTTGTATCATCTATTACCTCTTGAACTAAATCTTTAAATCGTTTCCTATCATTGAAAGGGACTATAATATCGGGTTTTTTCTTACTACTCATTATTCTAATACTTCTATATCTCCCTCAATTTTTATATCATCACCAGTAACCAAACTATAATTAAAATTTGCCTTTTTAAAATTAATATGTATATCCTTTCCAGGAACTTCAAAAACATAATCAGCTTCTAAAACATATTGACCATTTATAAATATATCAAACCTTGCGTGTTCGGGTCTAAAACTTCTTAAATTTACATCTAAATCTTTTAATTTTGCATTTTCTAATTTCCATATCCAATATAAACTATGATTCATATCATGAGCAATAAGTTTATACTCATCTGGTTCATGAACTTGTTCTAAAATATTTTTTAAATCTTTTAGTGCCATATCTATACCTCTATAAATTTACCTGTTATACCAATTTCATCACTTGAAGAAAGTATATATCCTAAATCAGTTGCAGTAGATACTAAATCATCAGGATATGTTCCTCCTTCTGATAATGAACCTGTACTGAAATTAAAATAAATTTCTGTTCCTATTTCTTCATAACTATATTTTGCGTGTTCAACAAAAATACCATTAACATATACTCTAAACCAATCATCTGTATTAAATACCCCAACCAATTCTGGTGGTAATTTTGGTAAATCAACTGATGTTAATTTTACACTATCTGCATCTACAAATGTTGTCTGTTTTGAACCACGAATAGACATAAAATCTATTATATCTGAGTATTCGTTATACATTTCTTTCTTTATTTTAGAATTTGTAGTATAACCAGCATCTAATCCTGTTAAATCAGTTTCTACACCCCATACAACTTTTTTAGGTGTAAGTGATTTCTTATGAGTTGATTCATTATTAAATTGTTCTGGTAGTAAATAAGCATTTACTAACATAGTGAATGTTGTACGAACAATTCTTTGAGCACCTTCTCCAACTTCGGTAGTATTATCAAATGAATCTATTTTAACTTTAAACTTAAATCCACTTTTATCTCCCCAATACTCATCAGTAGCATATTGAAACGCTTCTACAATCTTATTCATATGTTCTGTAAAATCAGTCCATATTATTACTTCATAAGAAACAGTAACATAATCAGGCATTACAACATCATATACTTCAACTGGTCTTTGTGTACCAGTCATTGCAGAAAATTTATCGTATTTATGTTTTTTAGAATATTTAGATATCGATGGATATGATACGTGTCGGTTCATTGAAGATGCCATAGTATCATTTCTTTCAATTGAGTTTCTCTTAAACATTATAAGAGGAATTTGTAATTGACCTTTTTTATCTCTTAAATACCCATCCTTCTTAATAGATTTCCATCTTTCAGGATTTCCATACATTACAGGTATTTTTATTTTTTCTCTAAATACCTCGATTGAGGGTACAACAGTATCTATCATGTGTTCGGCTATTGCCAAATCTACATCATATAATCTAACACCCTTACCTTTTTCTTGTGCAGGTGCTTCTACTTTGAATTGTTCTCCTCTATTTATGGGAACTTTTTTTAAAGGGTCTATTGCCATTATACTGTTCTTTCATCTATTTGTACTTGAGAACGTCTAACCATAAATGCGGTTGCAACAATTTGCATATTTGTATTTTCAAATGTGTCTGTTGTTTTATCATACATTTCTGGTTGTCCACCAATTCTTACATTTTCTCTAACATTATCAAGTTCATAATACGTTCCATCGAATAAAATTATATCTCCTATTTCAGGATATCCATATTCTGTATTTTGAATTGCATCAGTAGGAATCAATGTTCCATTGATATCTCTTACCTTTGGTACTGAGTAAGAAGTTTCTCTCAATCTTTCTCTATTAAATCTAAATTCTACTGCCTGTTGTTTATCTGCTCCAAATCCTTCATAAACTACATTTTGTGGTTCTCTATCTACAATAGCCATTAAAGTAGCAGGTGCGTGCCAAACTTTACCGAGAGATTCTCCATATAAGTTTGTTTTGGTTTCACCAACTGATACTTTAAATAACACGATTGCCTGTTCTACCACATAGTCAACTACTTCCTCTGAAATAGTTTTTATGAAATCTAAATCCTTTGCATTGAAAAACTTTGGCATAATATTATCCTGTATAAATTGCTAATGGAACTTTATTTATGATTGTTTGTTTTTGGTCAACCATTGCTGCTTCATTTTCCATTCTTTGTTTTTTACTTACCTCATTTAAGTTCTCTCTCAATTGTTCTATTAAAGCATCTTTTTCTGTTTGTGCTTCAGCTCTTAGTGATGCACCATCTAGTGAAACTTCTGAACCTGGAATTGGAACTGTTGAATATTTTTCTCTAACTGCTCCTAACATTTCTTTTGCTAGAGCAAGTGTATATTTTCTAACCCATTGTTTACCAACATCATTAATAAGAGAATATTTAGCAAAATTATATCCGATATTCGAGTAATCTGATACTACATTTGGAGTTATAATTGTTGAACCTTCTCTAACATCTTTTACAACTTGATATTCAAAATGATATGTATAATTTTTTTCAGGTATTGGGAATACTTGTAATTTATTATTTACTATATTGAATGTGTGTGCCGATTTTCTTAATTGGTCATTAAATTCAATTTGTTGTATTCTTAATAAATCTTCATAAATTGGCATCAATATAAATTGTGCCGCTGGTGAGAATGAACCGAATCCAAATTCATCAACTAAGTTAAGTGTTCCTTGTCCACTAACTGAATATGGGTCAAAGAATCTTTGTATAGCTGGTGAAGCTTCATGGAATACTTTAGTTATATCTATTCTATTACCACTTTCACTTACATCTCCCCACAATGCCTGTAAATCATAATCTTGTACTCCTTTTTTAGCATCAATAGAACCTGTTTTTATATCAACTCTACCACCTACTCCTGCAAGATTTCCATATGCTTCTGAAATTGTTACTACATTTACTAATTCAGAACCAAGTACTGATTGACCAGTATAGTTTGAACCAGTTGGTTGTCCTTCGAGAGAACCTAGATTGTTTCTTATATTAAATTGATTTACTTGTGCAGAATATTCTGATACGGCTTCTTCAAATACTGCGAAGAAGTTATCACCCTCTAATTCAACATCTATTATAGGGTATCCTAATCTTTTAGCACACCACGATGCCACTTTAGGTGCATCGGTTTGAAATTGAGAATCCGAATCAAAAGTTCCAAATGGAGTTGATGAACCAGAACTAAAATCAGCCGAACCCGTCCATATTCTTGCTTGAGACATATTATTTTTCCTTATTATTCAGTTATACTACTATAAATATTGGAAAAGAAAATTAAAGGTGTTTAGACAAAAAAAAGAGGGAAACCTTTCGGAATCCCTCTAATTTGTAAATACCTAAGTATTTTACTTCAAGTAAGTTTAAAACTTAATTAACCGATTATAGGTTAGCTAAATCTTTAACGAATACTTTACCATAAAATTCTGGTCTAACCATTTTCTTAGCGTATCTCGTCATAACTCCTCTTCTTGGAGTGAAGTTAGTCGGGTCATACACTAGAGGTGTCATGATTAATGGTACATATGGTGCATAAACAGCTCCAGTTTCAAGGAAATTACTTCCTTTAAATCCTAACAAGATTTCGTTTGAAGTCATGTAAGGGTTTTTGTAAACTGTATATCTGTTAGCGATAGAACCAATAGTAGTTACACCAGCTGCGAAAGATGAAGCATCTTTATCAGCAGAAACTGTAAATCCTGGGATTGATTCTAAAATAGTACATACATCCGGAGAAGCTACTACAAAGTTAGCACCACCTCTAAGAGTCAATTGGTGAATCTTGTTAGAAACTTTATTAAGTTTCGCACCAAGAGTCTGGAACCAAGAGTTCTTAGTATAAGCAGCTGAGTTAGAACCCGCTACCCATGAAGTACTAGCTGAGTCATATTCCTCACCTAATGTTACAGACCAGTATTCAGATGTTAATGCGTTTGCTTTTAACATATCAAGGATTTCTAGGTCAATCTCTAATGAGATGTACTCAGATAACATTGAAGTTAATTCAGCTTCTGCATCAATACTGTGGTATGCATTTAAATCCTGAGCTAATTCAGGTGTCCATACAGCCTTTAGTTTTCTAGTCTTAGCAACAATTGCTTCAGATTTCAACTCTAGGTCTACTTCTGGAATTCCTATATCAGTAGCTGGTTCAGATGGTGATTGATCTTCAAAGTCACCTCTGTTTTCAGCGATTGGAGCTTCAGAATACTTAACTGTTAAGTCATCAGCGAATAATAATCCTGCAGTTTTAGCGAAGAAAATCGCGTTAGCTCCAGAGATTTTAGAATGTGCTGGGTAATATCCATCAGCAACTGAGAAATCAGATGCAGAAATATGGAAACTTCTTACAGCGTCTAAATCAGGTCTTGTAAGTCCTGAGTGAGCAAAAGTAATTTTTGCTAAAGAACCATCAGCAACTGATGCAGATAAAGATGAATCATAATTTACTTCTGCCCATGAAGCTGAAGCGATTGTTAAAGATCCATTACCGATATCAGTAGATGATTGATTTGAAGTATATCCAAATCTTCCTTCACCGTATAAACCATTTGATGCTACGTTAGTTGAACCTAAGTCCGAACCATCACCACCAAATAGTGATTTTCCATTAAATGCAGGGTTACCTGCTTGAGCTGTACCATATTTAAAATCTAAATAAAAGATTAGTCCAGATGGTAAGTTCATTGGTTGTACACTAACGAATTCTTTCGATGCGATTTCACCGAAAATTCTTCGTACTAATGGAAGGGCTACACCACTCCATTCTTCGTTACCGGCAGATGTACCAGTAGCGGTTGCTTCATCAAGCAATTGTTTTGCTTGATTTTCTAACAATACAGAAATCTGTGATTGTTGTCTCTCTCCTAAACCTTCAAGAAGTCCAGTTTGTTCCCATTTTCCTTTAAGCTCTCTAGTTTCAGCTAGCATCACTTGTTGTGGGTTCTTTCCTTCCATCAATTTAGATAAATCAAAATTTGCCATTTTTATTTTCCTTTTTTTTTGGGTTAAAATTATTTAATATTTGCTAGTTGTTTAAACCTATCAGCCATCGTGTTAGTTGATTCAGTAATTACTTCCTTAGAAGGAGCAGTACTTGCAACTGGTTTAGATGCGAATGATTCAGTCAATTTCGCGGTTTGTTTTTGTTTTCTTGAAGTACCACCAATTTTTAGTGATTCTGCAAGAGTACTAAATACTAACTTAACTTCTCTAACATTCTTAGTTCTATCTAATGTTTCAACAACTTTCATTTTCTGATCATTGTTTAGTTCATAAGACCTGAATAGTTTGTTAGTGTAAAGTAATTTAGCGTTCAGTAAATTTACTTCATTAATTGTAGATTTAAGTTCCTTGATAGTATTCATTGCTTCTGTAAGCTCTGTTTTTACTTCTTCAAGTTCGTTAGTTTCTTCAACAACTTCTTCTTTTACTTCTTCCTCTTCAGAAACTTCTTCAGAAACTTCCTTATCACCATATCCCATTTCTTTTAGGATTTCGTCTAAGTCTATTTCTTCATCCATATCTTCATCAGAATGGTCTTCACCCTCTTCAACTTCTTCCTCTTCTTCTTCAGAAACTTCTTCTTCAGATTCTTCTTCACCTTCGTGAGAATCTTCTTCGATTTCTTTTTCTTCATCAGAGTGGTGTTCGTCTTCGTGAGCTTCGATTTCATCTGCAGCGATGTCAGCAACTTCCTCTTCCTCTTCATCATCAAGTTCTTCTTCAAGTTCTTTAATGATTGATTCTAAGTCTAGTTCATCTTCTTCAGAATAAGATTCTTCAACTTCTTCTTCAGATTCTTCTTCAGAAACATCATCTGTTTCTTTCATGTCATCTTTAGAATGAGTTTCTTCAACCTCTTCTTCAGCTTCTTCAGATACTTCTTCTTCTTCAGATTCTTCTTCAGTTACTACTTCTGATTCTTCAGATACAGTTTCAGCTGATTCTTCAACTTCTTCTTTATCTTCTTCTTCAGTTACAGTTTCTTCAGATACTTCTTCTTCTCCTTCACTAATATCAGATGAATCATTTGCATCTTTAGATGGTTTAGCGTTATCGCTTTTACCAATGTCAGATGAACCTTCTCCTTCTTCTACTGTGTCGGTTGCCTCTACTACTTCGTTTTCTTCAACTTCTTCTTTATCTTCATCACCTTCTTCAATTTCTTGAGTCAGTTTTTGAGATAGAATAGATTGTAAACGAGGTGTAAACGCTTCTTCCAAAGCTATTTTAGCATTAGCAATTGCAGTTTCTCTAACGGCTTTTGCATCAGCGATAGCTTCTTTTAACAAATTTGAGTTTGCCATAATTGTTACCTTTCGATTTTGTGTGTTTGTGAAATTATTAAGGAATTTCAATAGAAATTTTAAAAATCGGTTTTTTCGGTCACCCTACATAAGATTTCGTGGGTATTCATAAACCAATGTGTAAATCCACATTAATGGTGGATTATTGAATATAAATATAGAATATATATTTTAAACGATAATTTTACTTATCTTTTTTTTGATTATTCTTATTTTTGTTGTTATTCTTACCTTTTCCTTTAGGTTTTTTTGTGTAGAACCTTAATTTAGTATTACCGTCTTCTATTTTTTCAAGAATAACTCTTTTTTGTTCTTCTCTAACAGCTAGTTGTTTTTGTCTTCTTTTGACTGTGGTAGGTTTTTTGTAGTATCTTCGTTCCCTAAGTTCCATTAAATGACCAGATTCTATTGTTCTTCTTTTAAATATCTTTAATGCTCTGTTTATATCTCCCTTTCTTACTTGAACGGAAACAATCGATAACTTTTTGCTCATTCTCCTTTTTTAAATGTGTAACTTATTTTTTTGATACTGTTTGATAAAGTTTTTCTTCAGCATCTGGTACTCTTTTGAATTCTCTTGGGTTAATACCAAATCCTCTAAGTGCGTTTATGATAAACTTTCCATATTCTCTTGGACCAATTCTTCTTTCGTGTTCAGCCATTTTATCATAAAACTTTTTTTCTTTTTTTTCATACTTGTAAATCATCTGAACAACTTTACTTTCTTTTGTTTTAGATTCTACCATTGGATTATATCCTTGTGGTACTCCATCATCTTTACCTTCACCGAATCTACCAACAATCGATTTAAAAAACTTATTGTTTGGTTTACCAGCTATAGCAGTAACGAAATCCATTCTATCTCTTAGATTACCTTTCCTTACAAAGTTAAAAAGTTTTCGAGCATCAATTTTATTTTTCTTAATAAAATCATCAACGGCAACACCACGAGT
>MDSV01208113.1_pt1 | contig 21061 bp, 23 predicted proteins | sample 810851 | NCBI WGS metagenome assembly MDSV01 (sample SAMN05326640, study PRJNA326480) | marine metagenome | isolation source: seawater | place: Atlantic Ocean: North East | collected 2012 | reverse complement strand
TTCTGATCCAGTTGTATTTAATTTTAATGAAATAGGTCAATTTGAAAACGGATCAATATTTATTGATATTGATGAGAATACTAATAATGGAGATGAAATTGTTTACAAATATATAATTGATAATGGTTCATTTACAGAAGAGGTTTTAGTAACAAAAATATTTGGTGAACCCCTAACTATTTTGGAGGACAACAGCAACTTTCCTTTCAATACATGGAATTTTTCAACCTGGGGATCCACAGATGAAGATTTTTTCTCACCAGAAACAAGTATCACTGACTCACCATATTCTAATTACAATAATGAGTCATTAGAATTTTTAGTACTTCAAGAACCAATCGATCTAAACGGATTTTCTTCTGCTCAAATTAATTTTTTTGCTAAATGGGAAATTGAATCTGGTTTTGATTACGTACAATTAGAAATTTCTAACGATCAAGGAAACTCTTGGCACCCACAATGTGGAAAATTTACAAATCTTGGAAGAGAGAATACGTTTGAAGCATTTAATGAGCCTGTTTATGACGGTAATCAATATGAATGGGTAAATGAGGTAATTAATTTAAGTGATTTTTTGGGTGATGAAATTCTAATTAGATTTAAATTATATACTGACCAATACTTAAGAGAAGACGGATTCTACTTTGATGAATTTAAAATTCTTGGTTTTTCAGAAAATCTAAGTACTTCAAATTTTCAAAATGATCTAGCAATCATATATCCGACCATTGTTGAAAAAAATGTGAAAATTAATTCCAGTAAAAATATTTCCAAAATTTTAATACATAATTCCCTTGGAAAAAAAGTATTAGAATTAAATGCAAACAATATTTCAGAAATTAACTTAAATAAAATTGACGCAGGATTATATTTCATAAAACTTTTTGATGGCAAAAACTTTATTAATAGAAAATTGATTAAAAAATAATTTTTTAATTTTACTATGCAAGCATAGCAAAAATTTAATGAAAGAGCATACTTTTAAAAAATTACCAATAGATTATATTTATGGAATAGCTTCAGGAAACATTAAAAAAATGTTTCATAAAGAAGCATTATTGTATGATGGTACTTATTCTATTGGTTTTACTTTACTTAGCATTGATCCCAAGAATGGATCACCATCAACTTCGATTGGACCTATCATGGGTCTTAAATCAAATAGTTTATCCAGAATTCTAAATTCTATGGAGGCTAAGAATTTAATCAAACGAAAACCAAACCCAAATGACGGTAGGGGAATTTTAATTTATCTTACTGAACTTGGATTAAAAAAAAGAAAAATTACTCAATCTAAGGTTTCAGAATTTAATGAAACTATCAAAAATTTAATTAGTGAATCAGATTTGGATATCTTTTATGAGGTTTCCTACTCGATATATAAGATTATTAATGAAACAATAATGTTCAGTAGTAATAATAAAAAATAATTTATTGCTTAGGTACCTTCAGAAATGAAGAATGTTGCTCAATTGAGAATTCAATTTTTTTGATAATGTTCTCTGTGCTGTCTTTTTGATAATCAATTTTAAGTGGCTTTTTTATTGTCATTGACATTAGAATATTTTTTTTCTTAACCCTGATTCCCTTTTTATCAAAAGATCTTCTAAAACCATCAATTACAATTGGAATTACAATAGGCTTATATTGTTTAATTAAATGTGCTGTTCCCTTTCTAATTGGCTTAAATGGAGTTGTTGTTCCTTGTGGAAAAGTAATTACCCAACCATCATTTAAAGCTTTACCAATGTTTGATATATCACTAAACTTAACTCCTCTTTTAATATCTTCCCCTTTACTCCTCCAAGTTCTTTCAATACTAACTGATCCAGCATATGCTAAAATTTTTGGTAAAATTCCAGCATTCATTGTTTCTTTTGCAGCTATATAGTATATATTTAGTTTTGGCTTCCATAAATATCCAATATTTTTAATTGTATCAACTCTTCCATTTAAACTAGCGTTAAACACATGTAACATTGCTACAACGTCTGCAAAGTATGTTTGGTGATTTGAAATAAATAACACATTATTATCAGGAAGATTTCTGATTATTTCAGATCCGTCAATTTTTAATTCGTTAAATCCTCTAAATCTGATATGGCTAAGAGCACCTAGTAATCGAATAAGCCACTTTTTTAAAAATAATATGTGACCGAAAGGGTTTCTCTTAAAAATGGACATTTATATGTTAATTTTCCTTGGAAGCCAAATATTTTTCAGCGTCAAGGGCTGCCATACATCCAGTACCAGCTGCTGTTATAGCTTGTCTATAAGTATGATCAGCTGCATCTCCAGAAACAAAAACACCTTGAATATTTGTCTTAGTTGATCCAGGTTTATTTATGATATATCCTGTTTCATCCATTTCTATAAAAGGCTTAAATACGTCTGTATTAGGTTTATGTCCTATGGCTACAAAAAACCCAGTTGCTGGAATTTCATTTAGTTCACCTGTGATATTATTTTTTGTTAACACTGAAGTTACAACTTGCCCATCACCTTTGATTTCCACTGTCGATGTATTAAATAATATTTGAATATTTTTTGTCTTTTTTACTCTCTCCTGCATAATTTTAGATGCTCTAAAATTATCTTTTCTTATTAACATTGTGACTTTCTTACAAAGCTTAGATAAATAATGTGCTTCTTCACATGCAGAATCACCTCCGCCAACAATTACAACATCTTGATTCTTATAAAAAAATCCATCACAAACCGCACATGCAGAAACTCCCCCGCCAAGTTCCAGGTATTTTTTTTCAGAGTCCAAGCCTAAATATTTTGCAGAGGCTCCTGTCGAAATAATTACAGATTCACACTCAAGTTCATGATTATCAGCCCAAAGCTTTAAGCCATTACTAAAATCAACTTTTGTGATCCAACCATTTCTAATATCGGTTCCAAATCTTTCGGATTGTTTTTGAAGATCAATCATCATATCAGGACCGGAAATTCCCTCAGGATATCCAGGAAAATTCTCAACATCAGTAGTGGTTGTTAATTGACCACCAGGTTGAATACCTTGATATAAAACTGGATACATATTAGCTCTAGCTGCATAAATAGCAGCTGTGTATCCAGCAGGACCTGATCCAATAATTAAACACTTTATTTTCTCTGCCATTCTTAAAAATTATCGCAAACAAAAATAGATAAATATTGTTTATTAAAATACAAATTTGGATTATTTAATGAATACTTTTTTTGTAACTTCAAGGTATGCGAAATTATGTTTTTTATTATATTATTTTAATATTCATCCTTCCTTTGGATCTCAAATCAGCGAAAGATAATTTCAAATATGAAATGGTTGTTTCTGACCTAGAAATTCCTTGGTCATTTACATTTTTACCTGACAACTCAATACTAATAAATGAAAAAAAAGGTGAAATCATCCACTTTGACAATGGTAAAAAAACCAAAATTAAAAATTTGCCAGAAATAATTTCTGTAAACCAAGGTGGTCTTATGGATATAGAACTCCATCCTGAATTCGAGAATAATGGCTGGATATATATTTCTTATTCTTCATCAAATGACAATAAAAAAGGATCTAATACATCAATTATGAGATTCAAATTAACAAATCAAAAAGCCACTGATAAAGAAATAATATACAAGGCTATTCCTAATTCAAAAAGAACCTTACATTACGGTAGCAGAATTGTTTTTGATAATAAAAATTATTTATTTTTTTCCATTGGTGATAGAGGAAATCGAGATTTAAATCCTCAAGACTTAAGTCGAGATGGTGGCAAAATTTATAGACTGCACGATGATGGAAGAATCCCAATTGATAACCCATTTGTAAATTTAAATGACTCAAAAAAAGGAATTTTTTCTTTTGGGCACAGAAATCCACAAGGAATGTTTTTTAATTCACAGGACGGAAAGGTATGGATTCATGAACATGGACCAAGAGGTGGTGATGAGTTAAATGTATTACAAATTGGCGGTAACTTTGGTTGGCCATTGGCCAGTTATGGTATAAACTACATTGGAACAAAATTTACCAATAAAACATCCATAGATGGAATGGTTGATCCATTACATTATTGGGTACCCTCTATTGCACCGTCCGGACTAATTCAAGTTGTTAAGTCAAAATATAAAAGTTTAAATAATAGCTTACTTATTGGATCTTTGAAATTTCAATATTTACATCAATGTGTTATGAAGGACGGAAAGGTTATTAAAGAAAAAAAATTACTAGAAGAAATTGGTAGAGTAAGATCTATTGAAATAGATAACTTTGGGGAAATTTATCTTGGCGTTGAAAACCTTGGAATTGTAAAATTAACTAAGTAAATGCATGTGATAGCTATAACTGGAGGTACTGGAAGTGGTAAAACCACTTTGGTTCAATCAATTGCAAGTAAAATATCAAATAAAGAGATTTTATTTTTATCATCTGACTCATACTACAAAGACAATCCTAAATTATCATTTCTAGAAAGAGAAAAAATTAATTATGATGAACCCAATGCAATTGATTTTGATTTGCTACAAAGACACATTACTGATCTAAAATTAGGAAAGTCAATCAAAGTTCCAAAATACTGTTTTAAAACACATTTAAGAAAGAAGGAGTATGTTGTAGAAAGTCCAAAAAAGACTTTATTAATTGAAGGGATACTAATTTTATCAAATTCTGAATTAAGAAAAAAATTCAATTTGAAGATTTTTCTTGAATGTGATAGAGATTTGAGACTCAAAAGAAGAGTTAAAAGAGATGTTAATCAGCGTGGAAGAAGCAAAAAGGATGTAATTCATCTTTTTAGTAAAAGACTTGACTCTATGCACAAAAAATATGTTATTCCTGTCAAAAAGTATTGTGATATAATTATCAACACAAATAAAGAAATAAACTATGATGAATTGATTAAAAAAATTAAAATATTATGATTTCAAAAATTCTTAATCTTTTAAAAAAAACATATATAATCATAATACTCTTTTTTGTAGTCTGGATGGTTTTTTTTGATACAAATTCATTGCTAATGCATTTTGAATTAAACCAAAAAATTAAAAAACTTGAAGATCAAAAAAATTACTACAAAAAAGAGATTAATAAAGATAAAGCTAGTATTAACGAGATTGAATCTGATAGCGGTATTGAAAAGTATGCTCGGGAAAAACTTTTTATGAAAAAAGAAAATGAAGAAATTTTTTTGATAGAGTTCGACACATTAGATAACTAAAGGTGAATAAAAGTAATATTGATAAAATATGGAGTCAAAAACTAATTAAGGATCTAGGCAAAGAAAGATTTAAAGAATTATTTTCAAAATCAATTGAAGGCATAAAAATTAATCCCTTTTATTCAAGTACTAAAGAATCTTTTTTCTACCCAAGTCCAAAATGGAAAATATTAGCTGAAATAAATCATATAAGCTTTAAAAAATCTTTAAATGAAATAAATAATATCCTAGGATATGATATACAAAATATTGCAATTTTCAACATAGATATAAATGAAGTAAGAAAGCTAGTTGCCAAAACAAAAAATCAAATGAACTTTTTTTGTTTTGTAAAAGACAATAATATTTATAAAAGCACGGACTTAGATCCTTTTTTTACAATATTAAGTCACGATTGTTTTGATATCAAAACAATAAATTCTTCAAAAATAAATAAAAAGAAATTCAAAATTAATATAGACTCCTCCCCATTTAAAAATCTTGGATGTAACATAATACAAGAAGTTGCATTTACATTGGGCATGGGCAATGAATATTTAAATATTTACGGAAAAAAAATAGCATCTTTAATCACTTTTGAACTTGGACAAGGAGGTAATTATTTTTTTGAAATAGCAAAAATCCAAGTTATCAGAAGGCTTTGGCACTTGATAACTTCTCAACATGAAAATGAAATTACAAACGTTGTAATTACAGCAAAGCCAACAATTAGAAATAAAACAATTAAAAATTACAATAATAATTTGATTAGAAGCACCTCTGAATGTATGTCGGCAATACTTGGTGGTTGTGATTATATTAAATCCCAAGCTTATGATAATTTGTTTAAGGAAAAAAATGATTTTTCAGAAAACTTGATGCTCAAACAACTCTTAATTATTAAGGAGGAAACAAACATTGATAAAGTAGATAACATTTGTGAGGGGTCCTATTATATTTCTTATTTGATAGAAAATATTATGAAAGAATCATTTAACCTTTTTAAAAAAATTGAAAATAATGGAGGTTTTTTCAAGTATTTATCTTCAGGGGCAATTATTAGAGAAATAGAAAAAAATAATAAAAAAGAGATAGGATTGTACCAAACTAAAAATAAAATATTAGTTGGTCATAACGCTTATAGAGATGAGAATTTAAATGAAAATCCATTTCTAGAAAAACCAGATTTATTTAGAAATAACTTTAGAATAGAAAATTTTTAATTCAGATTCGTGTCAAGGAAGCAGTTTAATAATATTTTTTTAAAAGACTTTAATATAAAAGTAAAAAAATCTATAGAAAATAATAACACATTTCTATCAGATGAGGAAATTGAATTGAAGAGATATTATAAAAAAAATAATTTAAAAAAATTCAATCATCTAAATTCAATTGCAGGGGTTGGTCCGTTCGTAAGAGGCCCCTACTCGTCAATGTATGTAAATAAACCCTGGACAATTAGACAATATGCAGGATTCTCAACCGCTGAGGAAAGTAATAAGTTTTATAAAGAAAGTTTAAAATCTGGTCAAAAGGGTTTATCTATTGCCTTTGACCTACCAACACATAGGGGTTATGACTCAGACAATCCAAATATGATTGGAGATATCGGAAAAGCCGGTGTAGCTATCGATAGTGTTGAGGATATGAAATTACTATTGGATGGTATTCCGTTAGACAAAGTAAGCGTATCAATGACAATGAATGGTGCAATAATACCAATCATGGCATTTTACATTGTTTGTGCTGAGGAATCAGGTTGTCAAATTGATAAGCTTTCAGGAACTATTCAAAATGACATTTTAAAAGAATACATGGTTAGAAACACATTTATTTATCCACCAAGAGAATCAATGAAAATTACCTCTGATATTTTTTCTTTTATTTCTAAGAAAATGCCAAAATTTAATAGTATTAGTATTTCAGGGTATCATATGCAGGAGGCTGGTGCAACGGCTGATTTGGAACTTGCATACACTCTTGCAAATGGAATTGAATATATAAGAGCTGCACTAAATAAAGGTTTAGATATTGATAGTTTTGCGAAAAGATTTTCATTTTTTTGGGGTATAGGGATGAATCACTTTATGGAAATTGCTAAAATGAGAGCTGCAAGGTTCTTATGGCATGAGCTATTGAAGGAATTTAAACCAAAGGACCCTAAATCTTTGTGTCTTAGAGCTCATTGTCAAACAAGTGGTTGGAGTTTAACAGAACAAGAGCCCTTTAACAACATCACAAGAACATCAATTGAAGCACTTTCTGCAGTTTTTGGAGGAACACAAAGTTTACATACAAATTCACTTGATGAGGCTATTGGATTACCCACTAAATTTTCATCAAAAATTGCAAGAGATACTCAATTGATCATTCAAAATGAAATTGGAATTTGTAAAACTGTTGATCCATGGGGAGGTAGTTATTATATTGAATCTTTAACTGATGAATTAATTAAAAAGGCTAAAATTCATATAGATGAAATAAATAAAGCTGGTGGCATGAGAAAGGCAATAGAAAAAGGTATTCCAAAAATGAGGATAGAACAATCAGCAGCTAAAAAGCAAGCTAAAATTGATAATTCAGAACAAGTAATTGTTGGAGTAAATAAATACAAGCTAAAATTTCAAGATGAAATTAAGTTATTAGAAATAGACAATGAATTGGTATGTGAAAATCAAATCAATAAAATTAAAATGTTAAAGAAAAATAGGAATAATGGTGTGGTAAAAAAAATATTGAATGAAATAGAATTATGTGCAAAAAATAATAATAAAAATTTGCTAGCTTTAGCTGTAGAAGCAGCTAAAAAAAGAGCTACACTTGGTGAAATTAGTTTTGCAATTGAAAAAGTTTATGGCAGATATCAACCAAAAATAAAAAGTATTTCAGGTATATATAAGTCTAAAATGGAAAAAAATAAGTTATTTAAAAAGGTAATTCAACTTTCTGATAATTTTTCAGAAAATCAAGGAAGAAGACCAAGAATTTTAATTGCTAAAGTTGGTCAAGATGGACATGATAGAGGAGCTAAAGTTATCGCAAGCAGTTTTGCTGATATGGGTTTTGATGTTGACATAGGCCCCCTTTTCCAATCACCAAATGATGTGGTAAAACAAGCTATTGAAAATGATGTTCATGTAATTGGGATTTCGTCTTTAGCCGGCGGACACAAAACTCTTATAAAGGAATTATTCCTTAATTTAAATGAACATCATTCTAATGAAATTATGGTTGTAATTGGAGGAATTATTCCAAAATCTGATCACCAATTTTTAAAAAATCTAGGAGTTTCTGCAATTTTTGGTCCCGGATCAAATATTAATGAAATTGCTGTAAAACTATTAAACTTACTTCTTCAAAAAAAATAATTTTCTGTTAACATTTTTAAAATTACTTTAACAATATTTAGCTCCACATAACTGTAATTAATCGTAATTTTATTTTAAAATAAATTAATTTTGGGAAAAGCAATTGCAATTTCAAATCAAAAGGGTGGAGTTGGAAAAACCACTTCTACTGTCAATCTTGCTGCATCACTGGCAGCTCTAGAAAAAAAAGTACTATTGATTGATTTTGATCCTCAAGCAAATGCTACTTCATCCCTAGGAATTAAAATAGATTCTGAAACCAAAACAATATATAATTTAATTGATAATGATTGCGAAGCAAATGATTGCATAAAAAACACCAATCTAAAATACTTTGATATAATTCCTTCACATATTGACTTAGTAGGGATTGAAATAGAATCTATTGATTTAGTTGAAAGAGAATATTTATTAAAAAATAAAATTTCACCACTTTTAGATATATATGAGTATATATTAATTGATTGTCCACCATCTCTTGGCCTACTGACAATAAATGCACTTACTGCTTCAAACTCAGTAATAATTCCAATTCAATGTGAATACCTAGCATTAGAGGGTTTAGGAAAATTATTAAATACTATAAAAAGTATTCAAAAATTACATAATGAGGATTTACAAATTGAAGGTATTTTACTTACAATGTATGATATTAGATTAAACCTATCCAACCAGGTTAAAAAAGAAGTTAAAATACATTTTAATCAAATGGTATTTAAAACCATTGTACATAGAAATGTCAAGCTTGGGGAGGCAACAAGCTTTGGCAAAAGTATAATTGATTATGATGTTAGCAGCAAGGGTGCTAATAATTACTTAAATTTAGCACGTGAATTAATATCAAAAAATTGATAGATTTATGAAAAAGAAAGTATCCGTACTGGGTAGAGGATTATCATCAATATTAAACGACCCATCTAACAATAGCCTAAAAATTTCTGAGAAATCAAATCCAAATTATTCAAAAATTTCACTAAAAAAAATTTCACTTAACCCAAATCAGCCTAGAACAAATTTTAACAATGAAAATTTAGATGAATTAGTCCAATCAATTAAAAGTGTTGGGTTAATTCAGCCCATAACTGTGAGGAAAATTTCAAAAAATGAATTTCAGCTTATTTCTGGCGAAAGAAGATTTAGAGCATTTAAAAAACTTAATATTGCAAAGATTCCAGCATACATAAGAGATGTTAATGATCAGGAATCCTTAGAAATGGCATTAATTGAGAATATACAAAGGGATGACCTTGATTCAATAGAGATTGCAATTTGCTATAAGAGATTAATTGAAGACATTAATCTTACTCAAGAAGAATTAGGAAAAAAAATAGGAAAAAAAAGGTCAACTATAACCAACTACTTAAGGTTATTAAAATTAAACCCCATTATTCAAAGTGGTATCAAAGATAATTTTATTTCTATGGGACATGGAAGAGCATTAATAAATATTGATGAAAATAAACTTCAGATGAAAATTTATGAGATTATCATTAAAAAAAATCTATCAGTAAGAAATACAGAAAAATTAATTAATGATCTAAAAAAAGAAAAATCTCCATCTAACTATGATGATAAATATCCTAACGAAATCACAAGAGCTATAAAAAATTTAAGAAAAAAATATTCTTTGGGGTCTAATATTATTTTCAAAAAAAAATACTCTGGAAAAGTTATAATTCCATTCAATTCACTGGAGGAGTTTTTAAAAATTAATAAAAATTTAAATGGTTAAAAATATTTTTTTACCAATTTTTTTTCTGTTAAATATGAATATTTTTTCCCAAAAAGATTCATTAAATTATTCTAATGAATTGGCACTTGGACCATCAAAATCTGCATTTTACTCTGCAGTGGTCCCAGGACTTGGTCAACTATACAATAAAAAATATTGGAAAATCCCTATAGTATATGGAGGACTGGCTACAAGCATATATTTTTATCAAAAGAATAACGATGAATATCATAGATACAGAGACGCATATAAAAGAAGATTAGCCGGTTTTTCGGATGATGAGTTTTTTGGAAATAACCCAAATCCACTAATTTCTAACGATGGATTAATTAGAGCTCAGAATACTTACAAAAGAAATAAAGAGTTGTCAATTTTAATAACAATTGGAATATATGTTCTTAATATTATTGATGCTAATGTTGATGCACACCTAAGGCAATACAACCTAAATGAAAATCTTACCATCAAACCACATATAAAATTTGATGAAATTCAATCTAATTCTTCTTTTGGTTTATCTTTAAATATTAATTTATGAATAGTGTAATAGTTTTCTTTTTTATTGTAAGTACTTTGCATGGAGTTGGAACATGGAAATTATACAAGAGCGCCTCATATGACCCCTATATTGCCTTTATTCCTGTATATAATATTATAATTTTATTAAAAATTATAAATAGACCAAAATGGTGGATTTTTTTAATGCTTATACCTGTTATCAATGTTATAATTATACCAGTCATTTGGGTTGAGATTTCAAGAAGCTTTGGTAAAAATTCATACAGTCATACTTTTGTATCTCTAGTTAGTTTAGGGTTTTACAATTATTATTTGAATTATTTCACACAGTTAGAGCACATTAAAAATAGAAGCACAAAGCCAAGAAGTGCTAATGGTGAGTGGACCAGTTCAATTATTTTCGCTGTAATCGCTGCTACATTGGTTCACACATATTTTATCCAACCATATACAATTCCGACATCTTCCCTTGAAAAGTCTCTTCTTGTTGGTGATTTCTTATTTGTTAGTAAGTTTCACTATGGCGCAAGAGTACCAATGACACCCATAGCGGCTCCAATGGTTCATGACACGATTCCAATAGTTAAAGTTAAATCCTATTTAAACAAAAATCAGTTACCAATTATTGCTGAACTTCCTTATCTAAGATTTCCAGGGATTCAAAAAATTAAACGAAATGAAATAGTTTGTTTTAACTGGCCTGTTGACACCAATTTGAATATGTTTTACACTGACAAATCGTATTACAAACCCATTGATAAAAAAACTAATTATGTGAAAAGAGCTGTTGGAATTGCTGGGGACACCCTTAAAATTATTGATGGCTATGTTTACATCAACGGTGAAAAAAATATTTTACCTGATAGAGCAAAACTTCAATTTTCATATTTAGTTCAACCAAAAAAATACAGGTTCACTTCCAATGATATGATCAAGAATTATGACATCACGGATGGTTTTGGAATACCTCAAACCATAAATGGAAGTAAAAATTTAAATAATACATATTATTTTGCTGGAATTAGTGAAAGTTCAGCTTTGAAACTTAAAAACCATCCAAATGTTTCTTCAATAAAGAGAAATATGGAAGAAAAAGGAGTAAGGGGTAATAATATTTTTCCACATGATAAAAGTTACAATTGGAATTCTGATTTTTATGGTCCTATTTATATCCCAAAAAAAAATTCAACTATTCCAATCAATAAGTCAAATATTTCTGTTTACAAAAGATTGATTGAAATATACGAAAACAACAAACTAGAGATTGATGGAGATAGAATAATCATCAATGGTAAAGAAATATCTGAATATAAGTTTAAGCAGGATTATTACTGGCTTATGGGTGATAACCGTGGAAATTCTCAAGATTCTCGAGCGTGGGGATTTGTACCATTTGACCATGTAGTGGGAAAACCGATTTTTAAGTGGCTTAGTATTGATTACAATGCAAAAGGCTTAGATAAAATTAGATGGCAAAGAATGTTTACAAGTGTTCATGGAAAAGGTGTTCCTACTTCATATTTTCCTCATTTTATCATAACTATAATCTTATATTATCTTTTCTCATTCTTATATAAGAAATATAAAAAATGAGCTTAGTCATTCACCCAACTTATTTTCCAAATATTTTATTTTTTTCAAAAATTCTTAATCAAGACAAGATATTGTTTGAGGTAAATGATAATTATATTAAACAAAGCCTAAGAAATAGAACTTCAATATATCACGCAAACGGAATATTAAACTTATCAATTCCTGTAAAGTATTCTAGTAAAAAAAAACAGAAATTTAAAGAAATTGAAATTTGCAATGAAACTGATTGGCAAAAAAAACATTTAAAATCAATAAAATTTGCCTATCGAAGCTCTCCCTATTTTGAATTCTACGAAAACCAATTTGAAAAAATTTTTACAAAAAAAGAAAAGTTCCTAATCGACATAAATTTAAAATCGGTTGCATTACTTTTTGAATTTATTGATCGCAAACTCAAATATAATTTCACTGAAAAATATAATCAAAACTACACTGGCTATGTTGATAGCCGTGAAATATCAAATTTTAAGTTTTCTGATAAGTCACTATCATTTAAAAAATATACCCAGGTATTTGATACAAAATATGGATTTAAAGAAAACTTAAGTATGTTAGATCTTTTGTTTAATTATGGGCCAAATTATTATAATTTTTTGATCAAATAATTATTTCTGAATAAATTGGTTTATGATCAGAATAATTAATTTCATAGGTTTTAAATTTATTCACTTTTAAAGATTTACTAATCATTATAAAATCAATTCTTAAAGGTATAAAATTGTAAAAAAATGTTGTACCAAATCCGTTTCCTTTTTCAATAAAACTGTCCTTTAATTTTTTGTTTAGTTGCCTATAAACGTAGGAGAAAGCAGTATTGTTAAGGTCAGTTGAAAAAATAATATCATGAGGGCTTTTACTTATGTTTTTTTCAATTATTTCTAATTGATCTTGTTGAATTGAAAACGTTTTTGAAACACTTTCGTAAAGTTCATTTCTACTATTTTGAAATATAGTAAGATCTTTAGTATTGGTTAAGGAGAATGACTCAAGATGTACATTGTAAATCCTAATTATTTTTTTATTGATTTCAATATCAACATATATTGCACTATTTGATCTACTACCTAAATCAATTATCTCTGAATTTATAATAGGAAATTTAGAATAAATTACCTGACCATAATTTATATTATCTCCCCTTAAGTGTTCATATTTATAAGGGTGATTAGGCATAATTAAAACATTATTTCTATATTCTTGTAGACAAATAATGTCTGCATCTTTTTCGACTAGAAACTTATTAATATCATTTTCAATTTCTGGATTATCAATCCACTTGTAGAGATTTAAGAGTCTAACATTATAACTTAAAACAGAAATTTTTTCGTTTGTAGCATAAACTGAGTTATTAGAAAAATTTATAAAATTCTGTAATGTAGCATTCCCAATTAGAAGAACAAATAGTGATAAAAAAAACTGTTTTTTTAACTTGTATATCCAGAAAAAAATAAAAATAAAATTCAATGAAATTAAAATGGGAGTAAACAAGCCAATCACAGAAAGAAATGAAAAAATCCTAGGTGGTATAAAAGGAATAATTAGGGAAAACAAAAAAATTAATGCTACTAATGTGTTTGCAAAAAATATAATTTTTTCGGACAAAGAAAGATTTTTCATTTTTTATCTTTTTGTCTAAATAAAAAATCTCTTTCCTTTGAGGTTAAACTATCATATCCTCTCTTACTAATTTTATCTAAAATATTATCTATCTCTTTTTGTTTATTTGTCTGCTTCATTGGTCTAGGTTTTTTATTTATTTTTGGAAACCCATAGATTGAAAAATAATAAAAGCTTCCAGCAAGATAGCCACCAATATGAGAATATATTCCAAATTCTCCTGGGGATAAAAATCTTAGAAAGTCAGTGAATAAAATTAATGCCATCAAATATTTAAATTTAATATTGAATCTGAATAATCTTAATTCCAAATTAGGTGATAAGAAAAAAAGAAAAATTAATAAGGATGAAATACCAGCTGAAGCCCCAATTAAAATATTTTGAGAATTTGAAAAAAATAAAAAAAATATAGAGCCCAAAATAATCCCAACAAAAAAAAGATAAATCGTGATTTTTTCCCCAAGTAAATTACTTATTGAGTTGTATGAAAAAAATAGAAGAATTAACATAAATATCAAATCAAAAATCCCTTGATGAACAAAGGCGTGAGTAATTATTGACCATGGATTATACATGAAATTAGAACTAAGAGAAAATAAGTCCAAAAAATCACCTTCAAGCTTAAATAAAAAAGATAGTCTATAAATTAAAAAAACAAATACGTTTGCTACAGCAATCTTTTGCGCAAAATTTAAATTCCTTATATCAAAATTAATGCTGTCAAATATTCTCATCAATACCACCTATTTTTGTTAAATCTTTCTTTTTTCCAATAATACATAATTATAAATCCTGTCAAAGCTCCCCCCAAATGCGCAACATATGCAGTATTACTAGGGCTAAATATAGCTTGTCCAGTAATTGCTGAGAAAAGATCCATAATTATAATTGCAGGAATAAAATACTTTGCTTTAATAGGAATTGGAAAAAAAAGTAACATTAATTTACTTTCAGGAAAAAACATTCCAAACGCTACTAATATACCCATTATTGCACCAGATGCACCAACCATTGTCGAATTAAAATTTGAAAAAATTGAAGCTACTTTTTCAATTCCTATATTATTAACTAAAGAATTAATTTCTGGCTTACTTTTGTTATTTAATATGTTTATTATTTCTGCTGATTCATAACCATTGTTAACAAAAAATTCCAAATCAACATAGTAGTTGTAATATAAAAAAGCTAATTGCGAAACAGCAGCCCCAAGACCACAAGTTAAGTAGAAAAATAAAAATTTTTTTGATCCCAAAATTGATTCCACAGATGAACCAAACATCCACAAAGCAAACATATTAACTAAAATATGAGGCAAATTTCCATGCATAAACATATGAGTTAAAATTTGCCAAAATTTAAAGTTTATGTTTTCAGGAAAATAAAGTCCAAACAGAGAATAAATAAATTCGCTATTAAATGATAAAAAAGTTCCTAAAAAGAAAATAATATTAATTATCAAAAGCTGTTTAACCGTAGGGGAAATTCTGTACATTACTTAAACATATTTTCAATATCATTAACGCTCATTTTTATAAAAGTTTTTTTATTAAATGGACATCTTGATGCATCTTTACATGCAAATAAAGCATTAATAACAAATTCTTGTTCTTTAATATCAAGAATCTTTCCATTTTTAATGGACATAGATTTTGATAGAATTTTTGAAAAAAGATCTAATTCGCTAAAATTATCTACAGGGGTTTCATTTTGTAGGTTATTTAGTAAATTATCAATATAAAATTTAAGATCATTCTCATTTAAAAAATTTGGTAAAGCTAATATGATTAAATTGTTTTTATCGAAATTAAATTCAATTCCAAAAATTTTTAATTGATCCTCATTATTTTTTAATATTCTTATTTCTTGAGAACTGTATTCAAGTTGCGATGGATAAAGCAACTTCTGTGAGTTTTTTTTATCGGAACTAATTAACTTCAAGAATTTTTCATATAATATTCTTTGATGAGCACGCTCTTGATTTATAATAACTATTGAGGATTTTGTTTTATTAATTATAAATTTCTTGTTAAACTGAATAATCTGATTTTTATTCACAGAATTATTTATGTCCTTAAAGTCTAATTGTGTAAAGTTTTCAGAATCAGATGAAAATTGTAAGATCTGTGTATCCTCTTCAAAATTATTATTTACATCAATCGCTGAAATGTTTTTATTTTTTTCAAATGGATTGTAATTAGAATTAATTTCAATACCAAGAGAACCACCTCGAGAATCTTTTTCAAAATCATAAGGTATATCTAGGTTTTTATCGCGTTCAAAATCAAGTACGGGAGAAATATTATACTGACCAAGACTATGCTTTATTGATGATCTTAATATTGCATAAATAGAATGCTCATCTTCAAATTTAATTTCTGTTTTGGTGGGATGAATATTGATGTCAATAGTTTTTGGATCAACATCTAAATGTAAAAAATATGACGGATTGTAATTAATATCAATTAATCCTTCAAAAGCTGCTTTAACTGCATGATTTAAATAAGGGCTTTTTATAAATCTTTTATTTACAAAAAAATACTGCTCCCCCCTACTTTTTTTTGAAAATTCTGGTTTAAAAATAAAACCGTTTAATCGAAGTATTTCAGTTTCTTCATTAATTGGAACTAGCTTTTCATTGGTTTTGCTTCCAAAAAGTTCAATAATTCTTTTCTTAAAAGTTGAACTTTTTAGTTTATAGATTTCATTTCCGTCATTAAAAAAAATGAAACTAACCTCAGGATGGGATAACGATATCCTAAAAAACTCATTCATTATATGTTTATTTTCAACATTATTAGACTTTAGAAACTTTCGTCTGGCAGGAATATTAAAAAATAAATTTTTTACTAAAATTTTAGTTCCTTTTTCTGCAACAACAGACTTATTTGAAAGCAGTTGACTTCCATTGATTTCAATTTGAGTACCCAACAGATCATTTTCTTGTTTTGAAATTAGTTGTATATGAGCAATTGCAGCAATACTTGCTAGGGCTTCTCCCCTAAAACCTTTGGACTTAATATTATATAAATCATTTGCAGATGATATTTTAGATGTAGCATGTCGATTAAAGCAAATCTTAGCATCTTCTTTGTTCATACCAATTCCATCATCTGAAACCAAAATTGAAGTTTTTCCTGCGTTTTTAATCACTACATGAATTTGTGAGGATCCAGCATCAATTGAGTTCTCTAATAACTCTTTTAACAATGATGCAGGTCTTTGAACAACCTCTCCAGCAGCTATTTGATTAGCGACATTTTCAGGGAGTATGTTTATAATATTTTTCATTAATAAGAAAAATTAAATCACAAAAAATAACAACAGCATAAAAACCAATATTGTAAGAATAATTAACAATCTTACTCTGATAGATTTTTCAGATCCTCTCTTAAAATCATTTATAGCATTTCTAAATTTTTTTCTAAAACTATTATTGTAACCAACAGTCGTTCTAAAGTCTTCAAACTTGGGCTTTATTTTTCTTGGAACAGTTGACTTACCGCTAGATGAATGCTGCTCAGAAAATCTTCCTGAATAACTGTAGCGTTTATTTTTCCTCAATTTAAAAAGACCCACAGGTTAAAATTATGAATTAAACTAATATAATAAATATCTTATTTAAACGAAGCCATTTTTATAGCTGCTATTGCAGCCTCAGAACCTTTATTACCATGTTTTCCACCAGATCTTTCATGAGACTGGTCTTTATTGTGATCTGTTAATACACAAAAAATAACGGGTGTATCGCTTTCTGTATTTAGCTGCATAATACCATTTGAGACAGAACTGCATATATATTCGTAATGATCAGTGTCCCCTTTGATAACACATCCTATTGCAATAATGGCATCAAAGTTTTTTTTCAAAATCTGTTTACACCCATATACCAACTCAAAACTTCCAGGGACCCAATTCACAGAAATATTTTTTTTGGCTATCCCATTGCTAATTAACTCTTTTACTGCTCCAGTTAATAAATTATTTGTAATATCGGAGTTCCATTCAGAAACAACAATTCCAATCTTAAAATCAGAATTATTTGGGATATTATAATTTTCTAATGAAAAATTGAATTTGTTATTTGTACTCATAGTCTACTTGAGGGCCTCAGCTTTAGAAATATATACATCAATATTTTTAGCTTGAGGACTATCAGAATATTCATACTTAATTTTTGTAAAATTATCATAGGCACTAGAGGATCTCCCTAATTCAATAGCTGTAATACCTGATTTAAATAAATATATTGGAGTTGTATAATTATTGTCACTAACACTATGAGCTTTAGAATAAAATTCATAGGCTTCTTCATATTGATTTAATTCAGAAAAGGCATCTCCAATAGATCCTAAAGAAATTGATGACAACATAATATCATTTGACTCAAAGTTAGACAAGTACTTAATTGCATTTTGATAGTCGTTCTTTTTTAGATATATCATACCAATATAATAATTGGCAAGATTACCAGCTTTAGTTCCACTAAATTTATCAGCCAATTCAATGAAACCAAGATTGTCATTTTCGCCATTTAAAGCAATATCAAAAATGGAGTCATTTTCAGTAGGGAGGGCTTCCTCAAATTTTTGCTGAGAAAGATAAATTTCATTGGCAGCATTTATCTCATTTGGCTCAACAACAAAATTACTATAGGCATAGTAAGAGGCTAATGAAATAACAACCAATCCAACGAGGGTTAAAATTTTATTTTGATTTTTTTCTACCCAAGCCTGAGTTTTAGAAGATCCGTCATCTAATGATTTAAATACATTTGCGGTTGTGGATTTATTTTCAATCTCCTCTAACCTATTTGGTTTGACTTTTCCTTTAAAACCCCTTTTTTTATATGTTGCCATAATGCTTAAATGAGTGCGTAAAAATAAAGTTTTTATTGATAAAAATGGATAATTTATTTGTTATTTTTGAATTATTCATTTGCATCTGTAAAGAAATAATTAAGTAATCAATCATATGTTTTTAAAAAAACTGTTGTTGAACAACTACAAAAACTTTAGTGAAATAAAATTCAATTTTGAAACTAAAATTGTTTGCTTTACTGGTTTAAATGGGGTTGGAAAAACTAACATTGTAGATGCTATATATCATCTCTCTTACACAAAAAGCTATTTTAATACAATTCAAGCGGACAACATAAAGCATGATCAAGAGTACATGACTATATCTGGAGTATATGAAATGCGCAACAAAGAAGAAAAAATAACTCTTTCCCTAAAAAGAAACGAAAAAAAGGTATTAATGAAAAATGGGAAAAAATATAAAAAATTTATTGATCACATTGGACTTATACCTGCTGTTATAATTTCTCCAATTGACAGAAATTTAATCACTGATGGAAGTGAAATCAGAAGAAAATTTATTGATGGAATTATTTCTCAAAATGATAAGGAGTTCCTATTAAATTTGATTGAATATAATAGAACATTAAAACAAAGAAACAAGGCATTAAAATTATTCTTTAATGATAAGAAAAAACTGGTTTCGACCCTAGAAATTTATAATTATAAACTTTCAAAATTAGGTTTAAACATTTACAAAAAGAGAAATGATTTTTTGAAAGAGTTTATTCCCATTTTTAAGAATAGATATTTTGAATTAAGTAGCAATAAAGAGTTAGTTGATATTCATTATAAAAGTGATTTAAACAGTCAGGAAAAATTTTCTGAAATTCTAAATAACTCTATCAAAAATGATTTAAGATATAAGTATACAACGAAGGGGATTCATAAAGATGACTTACTATTTTTAAAAGAAACAAATTCTGTTAAGAAATTTGCAAGTCAAGGGCAACAAAAATCTTTTTTGATAGCTTTAAAGCTAGCTCAGTTTGATTATTTATCAAGAGGAAATAAAAAACCAATTTTACTATTAGATGATATATTTGATAAACTGGACGACATTCGAGTAGAACAATTAGTTAAATTAGTAAATGATAATCATTTTAATCAAATATTTATCACTGATACAAATAAAGAAAGATCAGAAAGTATCATAAAGAAGGTAAATAAATCCTATAAAATCTTTCAGATATGAAAAGACTGATTATTTTGTTTTTCTTTATCATTAGCTGTAACAAGCAAATAAATATAGATTTAATTAACGGATATTGGGAAATAGTTTCCGTTTCAAAAAATAATGAATTTGTTAAGGAATATCCGTTTAGCAATGCAGTTGATTTTTTCATAATTGACAGTCTAAATAACGGATATAGAAAAAAAATAAAACCAAAAATTAATGGAAGTTTTGAAATTACTTTACATGAAATTCCGATTTCAATAAAAAACAATAATAAGTCTTATGAAATTAAGTATTATTCAGCTGGAAATCAATATGTAGAAACAATCAGCAAACTAGATCAAAATAGACTTGTTATAAAAAATAGAGAAGGAATAATTTTTTCCTACAAACGTTTTGAAAAATATTTCGATAATGGAAAATAGTGATCTTAAAGAGCTAATTAATATTTTTTTAGAAAAAAATAACTTAAAAGAAGGTGTTACAAATGTAGATATAAGTAATGCTTGGTTTAAAATGATGAAAAATGGGGTTGCAAATTATACCCAGGAAGTTAAATTGAGAAATAAAATTCTGTACATAAAATTAAGTTCACCTGCACTAAAACAAGAATTAAGTTATGGCAAGCAAAAATTAATCGATATGATTAATACAAGATTTAAAAATAAAATCGTGGAAAAGATTACGTTTTATTGAAAAATCTCATCTTTCTCAAAGTGAAAATTAGACTCAATAATTGCATTTTCATCACTATCACTCCCATGAATTGCATTTTCACTAATTGAATCAGCAAATAAGTTTCTTATAGTTCCCTTTTCAGCCTCAAGTGGGTTTGTTGCACCAATTAATTTTCTAAAATCTTCAACTGCATTTTCCTTTTTTAAAACGGCTGCAACAATAGGTCCACTAGTCATGTAGGAGATTAGATCCCCGAAAAAAGGCCTTTCATAGTGAATCGAATAAAATTTAGAGGCATCTTCAGTACTTAGTCTAGTATACTTCATAGCAATAATTTC
>MDSV01175823.1_pt1 | contig 21062 bp, 22 predicted proteins | sample 810851 | NCBI WGS metagenome assembly MDSV01 (sample SAMN05326640, study PRJNA326480) | marine metagenome | isolation source: seawater | place: Atlantic Ocean: North East | collected 2012 | reverse complement strand
TTATATGAGTTACATCACCTATTGCAGATAATCTTAGAATACAGATAGATATTGATGTATTATTTTCTTTGTTCATATGATAAAAACAAAATATAGTTCAATAGTATCTCACAAATACAACAATCAGTATATCTGTTACGATTCGTCTGTCCAACCTATACTTCAAGATAGAATACAATCATGTTTTACGTCTGATGAGTTTAGATTAAACAATAGAAGTAATTTTCTTGATTTAAATAACGGACTAATAAAAAAACATTTCTGGAGAAAAGGAGGTATGTCAGTGTTCAATGATTCTTATCTTTTTCTGGGATTAAGTTCAACAAGACCTATAAGAGAGCTTATGAATTATATTGATTTTACTTATATTTTGACTAATTTAAATGATACTAGAATAATAGACACGTTTGAATTTTGCACACCAGTTTTTTCATATATAGAAAGAAAAGGGATATTTTACTCTGGTGACATAATTTTAACTAAAATTGAAGGAGTGACCTTAGACCAATACATATCTGATAATAATATTGGACCTAAGTTTTATAGTGATTTAGCCTTTTGTTTTAAGACATTATTTGATATTGGAATATTTAATACTGATATGAATTTGAAAAATATTATTTTTAATTCTGAAACACAAAAGATATCTTTCATTGATTTTGATAAACTAATAATAAATCCCTCTAAAAAAGGAAATACAAAGATAATATCAGAAGTATTATCTAAATTTAAAAAATCATTAATTAAATTTGACTTGAATGATAAATTTGATTGGGATGAATTTGTTAATTAAGTTCAATCGTTAATGTGTTTCTCAATACATGATATATAGTCATTGATAATAGACTTCTTTCCCACAATAAGATTCTTTGCATTTTTTTCAAATATTTCTCTCTTGGATTTAGATCTCAATAATTTTTCGAATATATTTTTTAACATTTCTGGTTTTTGGCACATAATTAAAGCGTTATTCTTTAAAAACTCTTCTGTCTCTTCTACGAAATTATACATGTAAGGACCTACGATAATCGCTTTTGAGTGAATAGCTGCTTCCATAAAAGAGTGGCCACCTTCATCAACGAAAGATCCACCAAAGATTGTAAATTCTGAGTACTTAATTAAGGAGTCCAATTCACCAATCGTGTCTGCTATATATATTTGAGATGAATTTCTTATTTTCTCTTTTTTACTTCTTATGGATATATTAATACCAGAGAGAGGGATGTCAGAGAGAATATCGCCTAGCCTTTCTGGATGTCTTGGAGCTAGTACTAATAGATATTTATTTGACTTAAGTTTTAGCCACTCTTTGATAATTATAATTTCTTCTCTATGATGAGAAGAAGCAAGTAAGATGTATTTCTTATCGATTATTCTTTCAACATTATCATTTTCTTTTATTAGAGAATACTTGATATTTCCAAGATTACTAATCTTGTCCTTGTTGATATATTTTAAGTATCCATTTTGATCTTTTTTTGATTTGCAATAAACATGATCTACTCTTTGTAATGTCTGTTTATAAATTCTGTCCGAAAGGATAGCTAAAATACCTTTTGGATTATTGAATCTTGCATTAATGATTAATATTTTTGTGTTATTTCTTTCACAAAATCTATAGAGATTTGGCCAAATCTCAGTTTCAATTACAATAATTAGTTTAGCAGATACCATTTTCACAAAATTCTTTATCACAAAATAAAAATCCATAGGTAAGTAACAGTGAGTAACACTTTCAAGTTTAGAATCTTCAAAGAGAGTTTTTGATGTAGGTGTATTAGATGTTATTAGAATATCGGTGTGATTTATTTTAATCAGCTCTCTTGATAGTTCTATTGCAATTTTCATTTCACCAATAGAAGCTGCATGAATCCAAATTTGTTTATTCTTGAGATTTTTTGGCCCTGATAATTTATTAAATAAGTATCCCAGAGATAAAGAATTTCTAATCATATACATGATTAATCTAATTAGTATAAAAGGGGATAAGATGTATAAAAAAAGATTATAAAGAAACATTACCAGACAAGATAAGTATTAATCTTCCTCAAGTCTGAATAGTTTAATACATTTCTCAAATAATCAAGTTTCATTTCACTATAGATGTAGTCCATCATTACATTTTTGCTATTAAATAGAGATTCTTGATACTTTATTCTTGCATCTAATAGTTGAGTATCTGTGTAAATGCCCATCTCATTTCCAAGTATTGCACTCTTATAAACTTTAAATTCTGTATTAGTTAATTGCATTGATAAATCATATCTTTTTTTATTAGTGTTATAAGCATTCAAGGTATCAATAAGATCTTTTTTGAGAGATCTTTTGGAATCCGTATACTCAAGATGCGCTTTTTTATATTTTAATCTTGCCTCTTCTGTTTTTGAGGATTGATATCCTCCATTGTATATTGGAAAATTTAATACTAATGAAATTGATGAATCTTCCCTTGTTGTAGCCCCAAATTGAGACCCTCCCTGAGTAATATCAATATAGTCATATTCAGCGATAATATCTAATGTTGGATAATGCCTCGATTTTTGCGATGCGATATCACTTCTACTTATTTGTATATTCTGCTTCGCTAATTTAATGGAATTATTATTTATATTGGCAGACTGCACTAAATTTTCAATGTTATATGACTGGTGTTTAAATTCTACGAGTTTTATGTCATTAATATCATTTAACTCCTTACCTGAGAATATGTACACTTCATTTATAATCTCTGAAAGAGCATCTTTGCTGATAGCTACATCAACTAATGATGCATCATAGTTGTTTTTATATTTTTCATATTCTTGAATAGATATATTTCCACTTTCATATAGTTTATGTGACGCATTATACTTAGAAAAGTTTAATTGTTTTTTTATTTGATTGAGCTCTAATAAATTGTTTTGTTTAATAAGGTTGAAGTAATGTCTAGCTGTCTCTAAAATAATCATTTTCTGAGAATCATTTTCACGAATTTCATTTTCTTTTAGAAGGCCTTTTGATTTTTTTATTTCATCAAAAACATAAAGATGAAAAAGCGGTTGTTTTATAGATAAATTATAGGTGTCTCTATCATAGTCAGACGGATCATATGCACCCCCTGAATCATATCTCTCAATAGTAGTTTCACTTGCTCTGGCAGAAAAATTAACTTCCGGCAATACTGAAGATTGTGTTTGTTTTACTACCTCATTTGCTATATCTAAATCTGTTCTTTTTTGTAATAAATCAATGTTATGTTTTAGCGCTCTGTCATAAAGATTAATTATGTCGGTAGCTTCAACATTAATTGATTGACAGAGAAATACTAATAATATGAGTAATTTGTTCATTTATACTTATCAATACTAGAATCGACATCATCAGACCATTGCTCAATTCCGCCTGACAGATTATATAACTTAGCTTTGATGCCTTTTTGCTCTAAATAAAGTGCTACTGTCCTACTCCTAATGCCATGATGACAAACAATAACATAGTCGTGCGAATCATTAAATAATTCTAAACTATCAGGTATCTTACCCATAGGGATATGAGTACTATTTTCAATATGACACTTATCATATTCCCACTGTTCTCTAACATCTATTATTTTTAGTATGGGGTTAGCTTTAATCATTTCATTAACTTCTCTAGCACTCTTTTCTTGCATGTTCAGCACCTTATTTGATTTGTTTGAGATGTTACTATATTTTCCTTCACTCTGTAACAATCTCTTGTCTTGTCGATTATAATACCTGTCTTATAGGGAGATTTATATTGATTTATGAAGAAAAAGCTTCTCGAGTCGTTACCCAAGTAATCGACAAATACCTTGTATGTATCTACTGAGCAAGTGAATATTACTTTTTTATACTCAATTAATTTATCTAAACAATCTAAGATACTACGGTGGTTTAGTTCAATCTTGTAACTATTTTGACTGTATAAATCTATATTATTTTTTGCAAAACTAAAAAGTTTAGAGTCAATTTCATATGATGAAACTGTATTTGTTAGATGAGAAATACATTCTGTTAAATATCCACTACCAGTACCAACCAACAAAACATCATCATTTTTATGGAAATCCATGGATTGCATTATTGTACCCTCGCATGAAGGGGTAAGCATAAATTCTCCTGATTCCAAAGGTACAGATAAATCAGTATTATAAAAACATTTATATTTCATAGGTAAAAATAAATCTCTTCTTACCTTCTTTATGATACTTAGAATTCTCTCATCTAGTATGTCCTGACATCTATATATTGGAGTTAGCTTTTCTATGTTATTCATTTCATAATTATATAGATGTTTGTGTTACTATTGTAGTGTAGTTGGATAATCCTATGACAAATAAAAAAATTAATCTTCAAGAATATAAAATGAATTTCCCGAATTCTAGAAAAGTATACAAGGACATAAAAGGTCTCAAAGTGCCTTATAGGGCAATAACGATTTCGGATACATCAGGCAAGAGTAGAGAATTTCATGTTTATGATACAACTGGTCCTTATACAGAACCTAACTTTGTTATTGATCTGCATGGTGGTTTACCCAAAAATCGAAATGAATGGATTCTAGAAAGAGCTAGCTCTTTTAAATCAAAACAAAAATTCAATGATAGTGTCACTCAACTTACTTATGCAAAAAATGGCATTATCACAAAAGAAATGGAGTTTGCTGCAGCTAGAGAGAATAGTTATTCTGATGAAAATGCTAAAGTAACTGCTGAATTTGTTAGAAGCGAAATAGCGTCTGGAAGGGCTATTATTCCTGCTAATATAAAACACCCAGAATTGGAACCTATGGTAATAGGTAAAAAATTTCTTACTAAAGTGAACTCAAATATTGGTAATTCACCAGTAAAATCAGATATTGAGGAAGAACTAGATAAACTTCTTTGGTCGGTAAGATGGGGAGCCGATACAGTAATGGATTTATCAACTGGAAAAAATATATTTGAAACTCGTGAAGCAATCATAAGGAACTCACCTGTTCCAATCGGAACGGTCCCAATTTATGAAGCACTAGAAAAGGTAAATGGTAAAGCAGAAGAACTCAATTATGAAATATTTAGAGATGTTATAATCTCGCAAGCAGAGCAAGGTGTTGATTATTTTACTATTCATGCGGGATTGAAACTTAGTTTTATTCCTACTACTACAAATAGGCTTACCGGCATTGTCTCTAGAGGGGGCTCAATTATAGCGAAATGGTGTTTAGCTCATCATAAAGAAAATTTTCTTTATGATAATTTTGATGATCTCTGCGATATCATGAAAAAGTATGATGTTTCGTTCTCATTAGGAGATGGCTTAAGACCAGGCTCTATAGCAGACGCAAATGATCAAGCTCAATTTCTAGAACTAAAAACACTTGGGGAACTAACAGCTAGAGCACAAGAGAAAGAAGTTCAGGTCATGATAGAGGGTCCAGGCCATGTCCCACTGAATAAAATCAAAGAAAACGTTACCATGGAAGAAAAGTATTGTAATGAAGCCCCATTCTACACATTGGGCCCATTAGTGACAGACATAGCACCTGGATATGATCATATTACATCTGCAATAGGAGCTGCAAATATAGGTTCATACGGAACTTCACTATTATGTTATGTGACACCTAAAGAGCATCTCGGATTACCAAATAAAGAGGATGTCAAAGATGGATTAGTTGCATATAAGATTGCAGCACATGCATCTGATATATCAAAAGGTCATGAGTTTGCAGTCCAAAGAGATAATGAACTCTCAAAAGCAAGATTTGAATTTCGTTGGATCGATCAATTTAATCTCTCATTAGATCCATATAAATCTAAAGAATTTCATGATGAAACTTTACCACAAGATAGTGCAAAATCAGCGCACTTCTGCTCTATGTGCGGTCCTAATTTCTGCTCTATGAAAATTACACAAGATATAAGAAACTATGCCTCAAAACATAACATAAAAGACATCAAAATTGCTGTAGAAAAAGGTATGAAAGAAAAATCAAAGCAATTTGCTGAGTCTGGCAATAAAATATACATTAAAAAATAATTATTTTTGCGAGGCTTTAAGAGCTTTATCTAAATCGTCTATAATATCATCTATATTTTCTAACCCGATAGATAACCTTACTAAGTCTTCAGGAACCCCAGCTGCCTTCAATTCTTCTTTTGAAAGTTGTCTGTGTGTAGTACTAGCAGGATGGCAAGCAAGAGATTTTGCATCACCAATATTAACAAGTCGGGTGATAAGGTTAAGATTGTCTATAAAGACACCACCTTTTTTCATACCACCTTTTATCCCAAAACTTAACACACTTGAAGTCTTGCCATTCATAAGTTTTTTTGCGAGTTTATATTCCTTATGCGACTCAAGCCCAGGATAATTTACCCAGGTTACACATTTATGATTTTCTAAGAATTTTGCTACCTCTAGCGCGTTTTCGCAGTGCCTATCCATTCTCACAGGTAAAGATTCAATACCTTGTAGTATCAAAAAACTGTTGAATGGAGATATAGCTGCACCCATGTTTCTTAGAGGAACTACTCTGGCAGCTCCAATAAATGCTGCTTCACCCATAGCTTCAGTAAAAACTACACCATGGTATGACATATCTGGCGTATTTAATCTCTTAAATTTTGATTTATGTTTTGCCCATGGAAATTTTCCTGAATCCACTATTATTCCGCCAATAGTAGTCCCATGTCCACCCATGTATTTAGTTAAAGAATGAACAACTATATCAGCTCCATGTTCTATAGGTCTAAATAAATATGGTGAAGGTACAGTGTTATCAACTATAAGAGGAATTTCGTGTTTATGTGCTATACGAGCTATTTCTGGTATGTCAACAACGTTTGCTGCCGGGTTACCTATAGACTCACAAAATATTGCTTTGGTGTTCTTATCAATTAGTTTTTCAAGACTAGGAATATCATCATGATCACCAAACTTTACATCCACTCCAAATCTAGGTAATTGATGAGCAAATAGAGTATAGGTTCCACCATATAATGTACTTGTACTGATTATGTTGTCACCAGCTTCACATATCGTCATAATAGCATAGGTTGTGGCAGCTGAGCCTGAGGCTAACGCTAATGCGCCTATACCTCCCTCCATTGCTGCGACCCTTTTTTCAAGAACATCAGATGTTGGGTTCATTATTCTTGTATATATATTACCTGCTACTTTCAAGTCAAATAAATCAGCTCCATGCTGGGTATCATCAAATGAATATGAAGTTGTTTGATATATCGGTACTGCTACAGATTTAGTTGTTGGTTCTGGTGAATATCCACCATGAATTGCTATTGTCTCAAATTTCATTACCTAGGCCCCTTTTGTTTAGTATCTATACAGTCTATAAGATTAAATCTATATTATCTATCAAAAATATCATACTGAATTGTTTCCGGTTTGCTATCTTTTATTGTAAAACCTAGCCCAAGTAATCTTATTGGCTTAATTGGCTTCTTAATATTATTATTAAATAGTTTGATATATTTTTCTAGATGTAAATTATTGCACTTCGACTGTCTTGAAATTACCCGGAAGTCATTAAATTTTACTTTTATGAATATATCCTTTACTGAGTCGCTCGGTATTCCACTATTCTTACATCTTTGTAACAGTTTCTTATAAAGAAAACTTATTTTGTGAACACAGTATTCAAGATCATTAATATCGTTTAAAAATGTATCTTCAACACTAATACTTTTTCTAACTCGATGCGTATTAACATCTCTGTTGTCTATTCCTCTAATTAGATTATATAAATTACCTCCGAATGATCCGAATACTTCCTCAAGTTCTTTAATACTATAGATATACATATCCTTACAGTATTCCATATTCATATTCATACATTTTTTAAAATTTACTTTACCGATACCTGGAATCTTGTCAAGTCTTACATCTTTTATAAAATCAGGAACTTGATCATCACTTAAACTATATTGATTATTTGGTTTTTTCCAATCAGAGCAAATTTTTGCTACAAGTTTATTACAAGATATTCCTGCTGAGGCAGTTATTTTAAAATCTTTCCATATACATGATCGTATTTGATGAGCCATTTTTTCTGGATCAGATTCACAATAATGTGAATCAGTTACATCAATGTATGCTTCGTCAATTGATATGGGTTCTATTTTTTTTGAATAACATTTAAAAACTTTGAAAATCTCTTTTGATTCTCTCTTATATTTATCAATATTTACAGGGAGGACAATTAAGTTTTTGCATAGCGAAATAGCTTTTTTTGTAGGCATAGCTGAATGTAAACCATACTCTCTTGCAATGTAATTACATGTTGTTAGCACCCCTCTCTCTTCAGCCTTACCGCCAACAGCTACAGGTTTATTTTTTAACTCAGGTCTATCTCTTATTTCCAAAGATGCAAAAAAACTATCCATATCTACATGAATAATTTTCCTACTTTTCCAAACTTTATTTCTCTGATTCACTTATTGTCATTGCTTTGATAGTAAGTGCATGAATTTCGCCTGTCTTAATATATTGGTCCAGTAATGCATAAATGATTTTATGTCTTTGTATTGTAGATTTGTCTTCGAATATATCACTTACTATTTGCACTTCGTACTTAGATTCTGACCCTTCAACAAATATTTTATCGTACTCTATCCCTTCTGATAGTACTTTAGTGATCACATCTTTCATTATTATTTCTCCCAGAGCTCTGGATTTGCCCAATTTTTGCTATTTAACCAATCAGGATTATCCTTATAATCTGATATATCATAAATGAAAACTAATACTTTATCATCAATGGTTTTACCTCGATATTTATAGCCATAACTAAAAAACACATTCTTAAACTCTGTTTCATTGTTTTGTATAAATGAATCATTAACAACAGAAATGAGAACATTATTAATATTATTTGCCATTTTAAATACAGTTTTGTCTTTTACCTCACATGACGAAACTATAAAAATAACTAAATCTTGTTTGGTAAAGGTATTTGTAGAGGATTTTTTATAGTTATCAGAACTTGAGTATTTTTCTAATTTTAGATCATTTAAAATATTTTTGTTCTTCGATAGATTAAAAATATGACATTTATTTTTGCTATTTATGTATTTTATAATATTCATTTTTCCCTTGAAGAAGATGATATTTTACAACCCTCTCTTTGTATGTATTAATAATATCCAAGTTTTGATAATCATTAGATTTAATGTATTCTTTAATTATAACTTTACATCCGACTCTTTGTAAAACTTCTTCTACTATAGCCTTATTAATATCAATATCATTTTGTACTACCTTTCTAAGGAATTGCTCTCTTTTTGATGGTAAAGCAGTTTTATTAGTATTAAACATGAAATCAAAATATATATAATCATATATTTTGTTTGTAGTTTTTATATAATCTAGACAGTTTCCTAGTTTAGTAGTAATTTTTTTAAATACACAATAGACACCATCATTTTGTATTCTCGATATAGCATCTATCAGAATGCTCATCACCAATGGATTTTCCTCAATCAATGTTACATCATTTCCAAGTGATGAAATAATAGCAGAATCTCTTGCAAACCCACCTGTACAATCAAGCACCATTAATTTTTCATTTTTAAATATCTTATTAAGAATATGACTTTTATTTTGTTTGATAACACTGTCGTATTCATCAATATCTAAAGAAAAAGTCATCTTACTTGAGAGTTCTTTTAGTAATAAACCTTCTTTGGTTTCTTCGATGTATATATCTTCAGAAAAATTATTGAGGATTTTAGTAATTTCTAACGATTCATCTTTCATTGATTGTCAATGACATCAAACTTTCTTCTCACAGCTCTTAATAAGAAATATACCATCGGCCAAAGTGCTCCAGACACAAGTGTACCTAAAATAAGCGTTTGATAATCTATATCTAAGCCAAAAACATAGAAAGTCCAAATAAAGAAGTGTTGTTTTACTAATAATAAAAAGAAAAGCATAACCATTTGTTGTGGTACTGTCATGTATCTCAATGAGTTATATAAACTAAGAATGATGTATATGAAAATTACATAGCTTAGAGATGTGATGCCCAAGGGTTGACCTAAAACAATATCTACAAAAAACCCGGAAAAAAATGCTAGAAAGAGCTTATTGTTTGATGGTAAAGCTATAGCCCAGTATATATTTATCAACAGCAACCATTCAGGAGAGATATAGCCCAACGGTAACATTATCAGCGAAAGCATGAGCCCAATAAATAGCGTTATAAGAATAATTAGCATTTATTTTCCTTTATACTCATCTGATGTAACTATTACTTCATTGATTTTATTTACATGTTCTGTTGGCTCAACTACTACTGTTGCAAATCTCTCACCATCATTCATTGTGATTTCAACTATCTTGCCAATATTTAGAGACGCAATGAATCTTCCAGCTTCACCTGAGGTTACTACTAAGTCACCAGATTTAATATCTGTATCATCAGTAAAATATATTTCTAGTAAATCATCTTGAGCTCGACCTTTAATTATTACTTGTTTTCCAGTTCTAGTGATTACTGCTGGTACATTGCTATTAACATCAGTTATTAACAGAACTTTACAAGAGTACGAAGTAACTTCGACTACTTGACCCACTAGACCGTTTATGCCCATAACTGTTTGTCCTATCCTTATATTGTTATCCGAGCCTATGTTAATCTGAATGGATTTTTTATTCGGTATTACATCTCTTTGTAGAACTTTAGCTATTTGAATATTCGTAATTTTTTCTGTCATCGCACTTCTAATCAATCTTAAGCGTGAAATCTCATTCTCCAGAATATCTATTCTTTGAAGGTTTATCTTCATAACTTTATTTTGATTTTCCAGTTCTTTTATTCTTGCTTCTAGTTGAGCTTTAGTCTCTTTTTCTTCTAATAATGCATTAACAAAACTTGACGGTGTTTTAACAAGGTATTGTATTGGATTGACTATATAATCGTTTACCACAGCTCTAATATGATTCGCAGAGGGGTTTTTTAGATCAATGACAATGCTCAAAATAGATAAAGCTACTAAGAATGTGAGTAAATAAAAATTAGTTACGCTTTTTTTAAAAATAGATAAAGACACAATTTAGTCCATTGAGAGAAATTCAGCACCTTTTTCATCTATTATCTCAAGTACTTTGCCGCCACCACGAGCAACACAACTTAATGGATCCTCTGCAACTAGCACATTCATTCCTGTCTCCTCTTTTATAAGAAGATCTAAGTCTTTAAGTAATGCTCCGCCTCCTGTGAGAACCATTCCTCGTTCATGTATATCTGCCCCTAATTCTGGAGGTGTATTTTCAAGAGCTGTTTTCACAGCAGATACAATACCTTGTAGAGATTCTTGAAGAGCTTCTAGTGTTTCATTACTATTAATGGTAAATGATTGAGGTACACCAGCAGCTAAATTTGTTCCTTTTACTTCTATCTCTAAAAGATCACTAGTTGGATAAGCGGATCCAATTTCATGTTTAATCTTTTCAGCAGTTGGTTCACCAACTACACATCCATAATTTCTCCTTACGTAACTAATTATAGATTCAGAAAATGTATCACCACCTATTCTTGTGGATGATGCATATACAATTCCATTAAGTGAAATGGTTGCAACTTCTGAGGTACCACCACCTATATCACAGACCATATAACCTCTTGGCTCATCTAGTGGCATTCCGGCACCAACCGCAGCTGCCATTGGTTCGTCAATGAGATGAACAACTCTCGCCCCTGCTCCAGTAGCAGACTCTCTTATTGCCCTTCTTTCCACTTGTGTTGCGCCACAAGGTACGCATATTAAAACTCTCGGGCTTGGTCTAAACCACGCACTTTTATGTACTTTTTTTATAAAGTGTTGGAGCATTTTTTCACAGATTGTGAAGTCAGAAATAACGCCATCTTTGAGTGGGCGAATTGCAGTTAATCCAACTGGAGTTCTGCCCAACATATTTTTCGCTTCTATGCCAACAGCTTCAATTTTTTTGTTTGAGCCCTTATCATCTCTGACAACAACCACAGAAGGTTCATCTAAGACGACCCCTTTTCCTTTCATATATATTAGAGTGTTCGCAGTTCCCAAATCAATAGATATATCTGTTGAAAACATCCCAGCAATTTGTTTTATAAAATTAAGCATTTACCCACCTTTTAATAATTTATTTAATATTTGATTTAAAGTTTTAGGATTAGCTTTCCCTTGTGTTTCTTTCATGATTTGCCCGACAAAAAACCCCATTAGCTTATCTTTACCATTTTTATAATCTTGGACTTCTTTAGGATGCTTTTCCAGTATTTTTTTTGATACATCTAATAATATATCAATATTAGAAATCTGTTCTATGTTTCTAGACTCAATTATTTCATCAACACCAGCTTTACTTTGCCAAGATTCAATTAATACATCCTTTGCCTGTTTTATAGATATTTTTTCATCATTTACATATCTAATTAATTTGGCTACTTCCTGAGGATTGACTGGAGCCATAGAAATATCTAGGTTATTTTTATTACACAGTCCAACTACTTCACTAAGTATAAAATTCAAAAGAAGTTGATATTTTGATGTTATACAACTACTAGCTTTCTCAAAATATTCTGATAATTCTGATGATAAGGATAATATTTCTGCATCATCATTTTTTATATCATATTGCTCCATAAACCTCTCTTTCTTAGCATCTGGTAATTCAGGTAGATTTTTTCTAATATCAGAAATTTGTTTTTCGGTAATTTCTACAGGTAACAAATCAGGATCTGGAAAATATCTGTAATCATTTGCCTCTTCTTTAGATCTCATTGGACGTGTTTCATCTTTTTTTGGATCATATAAGCGAGTTTCTTGAATCACTGCCCCACCTGATTCAAGTATTTCTTGTTGTCTATCTACTTCATAATTAATTGCGTTTTCGACAAATCTAAAAGAATTAATGTTTTTTATTTCAGCTCGGATACCGAATTCTTCTCCTGGTCTCCTCAAAGAAATATTAGCATCACATCTGAATGAACCTTCCTCCATATTACCATCACTTATACCAAGTGATTTAACAATGGAGTGTATCTTCTTTAAGTAAATTACAGCCTCATTCGCTGACCTCATATCAGGTTCTGATACAATTTCGATAAGTGGAGTACCGGCTCTATTTAAATCGATCGCACTCTCACCATCAAAAAGGTCATGAATTGATTTTCCAGCATCCTCCTCTAAGTGAGCACGAGTAATACCAATAGTCTTATTTTTGCCATCTATGTTTACCTTTAGTTTACCATCATACACGACCGGAAGCTCATACTGTGAAATCTGGTAACCTTTAGGTAGATCAGGATAAAAATAGTTTTTTCTAGCAAATATTGATTTATCAGCAATTTTTGCGTCTACAGCTAGCCCAAACATAATAGCCATATCAACAGCGTTTTTATTTAAAACAGGGAGAACACCGGGCATTGCTAAATCAATTATTGAAGCTTGTGTGTTTTGTTCAGAGCCAAAATTGGTTGATGACGATGAAAACAACTTACTATCTGTTGCAAGCTGTACATGTATTTCAAGCCCTATTACCGTCTCCCACATACTAAGCTCCAGGTTCCTTATTATGCCAATCTGTTTCTTTTTGAAATAGATAAGATAGTTTTAAGATGTCTTTCTCATCAAAGTGATTACCTATAACTTGCAATCCAAGAGGCATACCTTCCCTGAAGCCCATAGGTATAGACATTGCTGGAAGACCAGCTAAATTAGTGCTAACCGTATAAACGTCAGATAAGTACATTGCAATAGGATCATTCATTTTTTCACCTATCTTGAATGCTCTGTCTGGTGTTGTCGGCCCCAAGATTAAATCTACTTGTTCAAATGCCTGACTAAAGTCTTGAGCAATTAAATTTCTAACTTTTTGTGCCTTTAGATAATATGCATCATAGTAACCTGCCGACAAAGCATAAGTCCCGATTAAAATTCTTCTTTTAACCTCTTTACCAAACCCCTCGGACCTTGACTCTCGATATAAACTCTCTAATGAAGATGATTTTTTTGATCTATGCCCATATCTTACACCATCAAATCTTGATAAATTAGAGGAGCATTCTGCAGGAGCCACCACTTGGTATGCTGAGACGCCTAGACCCGTGTGTTCTAAATTTATTGTTTTTATTCTACATCCAATATTTTCTAGAATTTTAATTGATTCGTAAAATGAACTTTTTACATCATCATTTAAGTCATTAACAAATTCTTCAGGAATCCCGACTGTAAAGTTTTTTTTATCTGAATTAATACAATAGTCATAGTAATCTGGAACCGAGACAGTTGAGCTTGTAGAGTCTTTTGGATCATGACCTGATATTTCTTTTAATAGTACTGCAGCGTCAAGTGCATCCGTAGTAAATAAACCAGCTTGATCGAGACTAGAGGCAAATGCAATCATTCCGAATCTAGATACTCTTCCGTAAGTTGGTTTTAATCCACAAATACCACAAAGCGACGCTGGTTGCCTAATCGATCCGCCTGTATCTGTACCTGTTGAACAAGGAGATATCCTTGCTGCTACCGCCGAAGCTGATCCTCCAGAAGAGCCACCTGGAACATATTCATGATTCCATGGATTTTTTACTGGACCATAAAAGCTTGTTTCATTTGATGACCCCATAGCAAACTCATCCATATTAGTCTTACCAAGCATAATAGTTCCTGCTCGATTTAATTTCTCAACAACTGTAGCATCATATGGACTGATGAAATTATCGAGCATTTTAGAACCACAAGATGTCTTTACTCCTTTTGTACAAAAAATATCTTTTTGTGCAATAGGTAGTCCTGTTAGTGGCTTAAAATTATTTTTTGAAATATCTTTATCAACTTCTTTAGCTTTATTTAAAGCAGCTTCTTCGGTGAGAGTTATAAAACAATTTAAGTCATCAGATGCTTTAATGCGTTTCAAATACTCCTCTGTCATTTCAGATGCACTAATTTCTTTATTTTTAATCGCTTTGAGAATTTGAGTTACAGATTTATAAGTCATATCAGTCTATTATTTTTGGGACAGTATAATAACCATCTTTTGTCTTCGTAGAATCATGTTGATTTTCATCTCTATTGATATTTTTATCACAGACATCCTCTCTGAGTGGTTGTGTAAAATCCAGAGGGTGGGCCATTGGTAACATTCCATCTGTGGGCGCAGCATCTATCTCACCGATTAGTTTCAATATATTATCTAGATTTTTTGAAAGTTCATCTATGTCATTTTCTGGAATGCTAAGTTTTGATAGCTGGGTAAGTTTTTTTATTGTGTTTTTATCCATTATTTATCCGAGATGATGTGAATCTATCGTGCCCATTATAATCTATGTGCACCCTTATGTCTGTAAAATCATTTAATTCTAAATGTGATGATATATCACTAGATTGGCCAGTACCATTTTCTAAAAACAAAATACCTTTTTTTGATAACGTGTCACGAGAATACTTAATAATTTTTATAATGTCACTAAGGCCATTCCCATGAGAAAACAGAGAGCTCGAGGGCTCATTTTCCCTCACAGTCTCATCAATAGATTCATCATTGAGTTTTATGTATGGAGGATTACTAAAAATAAAATCTAATGAATTTTTAGCTATCGGCTTTAACCAGTCTGAGCAAATTAAATCTATGTTATTTTTATTACATAACTTCAAATTTGTTTTCGCAACATCAATTGCTTCAGAATAAAGTTCTAATAATAACACTTTCCACCTAGGCCTTTCATTGGCGACTGTTATACCCACACACCCGGATCCAGTCCCAGCATCTAGAAAAACACATCTCTTTTTTTCTTCAAATAATTTATCACCTTGTAAAAGTATTTCATCAATAATTGATTCGGTTTCTGGTCTTGGAATTAAGACGCTCTCATTTATATAAAATTCTTCTCTATAGAACATATGTTTATTTATTATGTAAGACAAAGGTTTCTTTCTTCTTAATTCTAAAATATTTTTAATTTTTTTGTTATTTGAATCAGTAAGAATACTATCATACTGTTCATAAAGTTTTGTTTTACTGACTTGTAAAATAAACATAAATATATGTTCAGCTTCAATTTTAGACTCTATCTGCGACTGATTAGTAACCTGCTTGATAAAATTTGTAGATTCTCTAAGGGCTTGCAATATATTCATTACTTTCTGGATTCTTCTGCAAGAGCTTCAATTAGCGGCTCAATATCACCTTCAATCAATTGCTCGAGTTTATATAATGTTAAATTAATTCGATGATCTGTTACTCTACCTTGAGGAAAATTATACGTTCTTATTCTTTCCGATCTATCGCCTGATCCCACTTGTTTTTTTCTACTCTCATCCGTATCTTTTTTTTGCTTTTCTTGTTCTGCGGATAAAAGTCTGGAGTGTAGATATTCCATAGCTTTTGCTTTATTTTTATGCTGAGAGCGATCATCTTGACACTCAGAAACAATACCGGTTGGAATATGTGTTACTCTTACAGCTGAATCAGTTTTATTTACATGTTGGCCACCGGCACCCGATGCTCTATACGTATCAATTCTCAAATCAGCTGGGTTGATCTCTATCTCATCAACTTGTTCAACTATTGGCAAAACCGCTACCGTAGATGCCGAGGTATGGACACGACCTTGCGTTTCAGTATTCGGCACTCTTTGTACTCTGTGAGTCCCTGATTCGAACTTCAGATTACTATAGACATTCGTACCGATAATTTTAAAGATTATCTCTTTAAATCCTCCATGATCACTAATGTTGCTATTTATAATTTCTATTTGCCATTTATGCTTTTCAGAGAATTTTGAATACATTTTGTAAAGGTCTCCAGCAAATATCGCTGCTTCCTCACCGCCAGTGCCTGCTCTTATTTCCATATAGATATCTCTTGAATCATTTGGATCCTTTTCAACTGTTACTTCAATTATTTTTTTTTCAATCTCTTTCAATAATAGTTCATTATTTTTTAGTTCTTCTGTAGCTACTGCTCTAATTTCTTTATCCTCGTCTTCCAGAAGTTCCCTTGTTTCAATAATTGATCTCTCAATATTGAGATACTTTTTAAATAATTTAACACCAGGCTCTAGTTTTGAAAGTTTCTGGTTAAGACTTTTCATAAGGCATGTATCTGAATAGACTTCAGGTGTACTTAATTGATTAGTAATATCTTTATAACTCGAGACTTGATTCTCAAGTTTTGCCCTTAATTCTTGATTCATTAGTTTTCTTTGAAAAGATTATTGAGCTTTTGAATTTTTTCTTCATCTAAATTTGGATAAAGTGCTTTTAGCTTTATTGTAGTTTCATGTGCAAGCTTGTTTTTTAGTGATTCTGATACATAATCAATTACTGCGTTTATATCATCGCCATTTTTTGACATTCTCTTAGCTTTAATTACTATACCCTTAGCAATATCATCAACATATTCTCTATAGTTCTTTATAACTTCGGAGCTGTTATTTTCAGAAAGCCAATTCTTATATTCTATAATTTTAAATTTGATTATCTCTTCAGCCTCTTCGATCGACTTTTCTCTAATTTTATAATTTTTCTCAATAATCTCACCAAGATCATCTATGGTATAGAGATATACATTATCAAGATTTTTTATTTGTGACTCTATATCTCTAGGTACACCAAGATCTATTAGAGCAATAGATTCATTATTTCTTTTATCAAGTGCACTTTCAACAATACCTTTACCTATTAGAGGTAAAGAGCTTGATGTTGATGTAATTATAATATCGAATTCATGTATGATACTGGACAAGGTATTCAAATGAGAATATCTACAATTATTACTCAGGGCTAATTTTTTTCCTTTTTCTTCATTCCTATTACATATAGTAATATCGTTAACATTATTTGATTTCAAATATTTCAATGCAAGCTCAGTCATTTCACCTGCACCTATTAACAAAGATTTTTTTTCTTCAATGTTAGAAAATATTTTCTTAATAAGTAGAATTGATGTATACATAAATGATATAGCATTACCGCCGATATCTGTATTTGTCCTAACATTTTTAGCAACAGAAAATGAATATTCGAACAGCCTTTTTAATTTACTGTCTATTGTTTTATTTTCAAGAGCAATCCTATAAGCTGTTTTCACTTGACCTAAAACTTCATTTTCACCAACTACCATAGAATCAAGTCCGGAGACTACTTTAAATAAATGTCTTATTGCATCTTCTTCTTGATGTATATACATATGATCAGTAAAAGATTGATACTCCTTTTCTGTACTAAGCCAATCTTGAATGTTCTGATATCCTGATTCACTATCTGAATAAATTTCAGTTCTATTACATGTAGAAACAATAAGAACCTCATTTATCTCAGCGATTTTTTTGATTCTTCTGAGCATTAGAGAACACGCATCAGCTGTAAAAGAATATTTTTCTCTAATATCAATGTTTGCAGATTTATGATTAAGCCCTATAACTGATATGGTCATTTTTGTTTCCTTATTAACATATTAGCATGTGCTATTATACATATATGATAAAAAATATGAAATTTGTAGCGCTAATTTGCCTTTTATTCCTAATATCTTGCGGTGGACAAATCAACCGGGAAGATGCTGATACAACAAAGAATATCTCATATAAAGGGTCAGATTCAAAATACAATTATACATACTATAAGATAGTTATAGAGTTACTGCTTCATAAAGGAAGAACTGAGGATGCAGTAGATATATTTACATCGAATATTGCTCATTTCAACAATGAAAATGATTTTATGAATATGATTAATAGAGCAAGAGAGTTAAATAAATTTGACTCAATCATGACAATAGTAAATAGATGGCTAGAAATAGATAGTCAAAATATCTACGCACGTAAGGCGGCATTTTCTGCATATATAGAACTCAAGCAATTTCAAGCAGCAAATTTGCATTTTGATTTTTTGTATAATCAATTCGTAGAAAAAAAGAATGAATCATATATAGATATTGAGAGCATTCTATCAAGAAATATAATTATAAAGAACGTAGTAGATTATTTTGAGGTAAATCTTCCAAGGTATGATAACCAAGCAATCCTTCTATCTTATATTAATATCCTACAAAAGAATAATCTTGACGAACTTGCTATTTTATATCTGGAAAATATTGATTATGTAAATAATAGAACATGGACTAGAAAATATGCAAAATCACTCTCTAAATTAAACAAGACAGATAAAGCAATATCAACGTTAGAAACATTTATTGAATCTTCGTCCATCACAGATAGAGAAGTATCATTTGAACTTTTAACATTATATCTAAAACAAGTTAAGGTAAACCAGGCAACTTCACTAATCGAAAAACTTATTAATATCGATCCCACTGATGATGATTTTATTTTTAGGATTGCTCTATTATGCTTTGATAATGAAAAATATAGCCTATCGGAAAAGTATTTTAATATATTATTATCTAAATCCTATGCACCTGACAATATAAATTTTTTCTTAGGGCAGATTGACTACAAAAAGAAAAGATATGATGAAGCCTTGTTGCACTACAACCGGATACAACAAGGAACCTTCGTCAACACCAAAACCCTGAATGTGTCTATGACTTTATTAGAAAAGTATAATTTAGAGAAAGCTCTAACTTATATTGATAAGGTAGCTAAAGTAAAGAATCAGAATGATCTTCTCAATTCTTTATATCTTAAACTTTCTATTTTTGAAGAAATTGACCGGACAGAAAATATTATAAAGCTTTCAAGTCAGATTCTACAAATTTTTCCAAACGATGAGAGAGCGCTTTATACACGTGCACTAGCTTATGAAAAAGAGGGAGATATTTCTAATATGAGCAAGGATTTTGATAAAATGATCAGGCTTAATAAATACAATTCAATCGCATTGAATGCTTATGGCTATAGTCTTGCATTGCATAAACTCCATCTTGATAAATCAGAAAATCTTATAAGAAAAGCACTTGATATTAACCCTGGTCAGGCAGCAATCCTAGATAGCCTAGCATGGGTCTTATATTTGAAAGGGTTTTATAAAGAAGCATCGAAATATTCATCTTTGGCTTACTCCAAAGATCGGGATCCTGAAATTGTGGAGCATTATTATTTGATACTTTTAAAAAATGGTAATACTGATAAAGCAAAATACATTTTAGAACAATCAATAAAAAATAACCCTCAAAGTCAGAATTTACTCAATCTTTTAGAGAATAGTAAAAATGCAGCCATTAATCTGTAAGTCATTTGCAAAACTTAATTTATGCTTACATGTGCTTAATCGTAGAGAAGACGGTTTCCATAATATAAATAGCATCTTTTGCATTATAAACCTCTTCGATACAATATCTTTCCAGAGAAATAATTCTAACTCAATGAATTTAAAAACAAACGCAATAACTTTAGATGCTAACAATAATTTAGTGACCAAAGCATATAATGTAGTTTCAGAGCTATATGATGTTGGGGGTGTAGATATATTTTTGAATAAAAAAATACCTTCAGGCTCTGGTTTAGGTGGGGGTAGTTCAAATGCAGCAGTTACTTTATTAGCAATAAATGAGATCTTCAAATTAAATATATCAAAAATTAACTTGATGAAAATGTCTGAAGAAATCGGAGCAGACGTACCTTTTTTTATTAATGGCGGCGCAGCACATGTAGAGGGAAAAGGAGAAATTATTAATAATATTTCAATAGATAAGAAATATTTTATTCTTATATTACCGAATCTAAATATATCAACGAAGAACATTTATGAGCATTTGTCTACAGAGGATTTTATGGAAAAATATAGCCTAGAAGAACTTATGTCATCTAATGTTAACTCATTTGAGAAAGTTGTTATGACTATATATCCTGCATTAAAAGAGACAAAATATTGGCTTTCCTCCTTTGGTAGCGTTAGAATGTCCGGTACGGGAAGCACGCTATACATTGAGTATGATAATTACGAGAGTGCATTTGAAGCTAATAAGGAAATTGGTCAGAAATACAAATCATTAATGGTGAGTAGTCTAGAATCGTATGATATTTTTTCTTAATAATTTGGGGTGTAGCCAAGCGGTAAGGCAGCGGGTTTTGATCCCGTCATTCGGAGGTTCGAATCCTTCCACCCCAGA
>MDSV01108028.1_pt1 | contig 21072 bp, 18 predicted proteins | sample 810851 | NCBI WGS metagenome assembly MDSV01 (sample SAMN05326640, study PRJNA326480) | marine metagenome | isolation source: seawater | place: Atlantic Ocean: North East | collected 2012 | reverse complement strand
TCGAATTTCATAATTGCTCTGTATAATTCCTTTTTGTGGCAGCATTATATATTAAAAGGAATATAAGGTTAATTTAGTCTTGATGAGTAAAAATAAGGTTTTAGTTGGTATGTCTGGGGGAGTAGATTCGTCTGTCTCTGCTTTTCTTCTTCAAAAGGAAGGTTATGAAGTTGAAGGGCTGTTTATGAAAAATTGGGATGAGGATGATGGATCTCCTTATTGTAGTGTGAAAGAAGATTTTATGGATGCTGCTTTTGTTGCAGATCAATTAAATATTCCTCTTTATCAAATCAATTTTGCTAAAGAATATAAAGAAAAGGTATTTTCTTACTTTTTAGAGGAATTAAAACAAGGAAGAACTCCTAATCCAGATATCTTATGTAACAAAGAAATTAAATTTAAAGAATTCTTTAACTATGCATTATCTAGAGACTACGATTACATTGCTACAGGACATTATGCACAAACTGAACATTCAAAATTATTTAAAGCATTTGACTCTAATAAAGACCAAACTTATTTTCTTCATGCAATAGATAAAGAGGTATTAGGAAAGACGCTTTTTCCTATTGGGGATATTGATAAAAAACGAGTGAGGCAAATTGCTAGAGATAATTCTTTAATTACAAGTGAAAAAAAAGATAGTACTGGTATTTGTTTTATTGGAGAAAGACCATTTCCAGAATTTATATCAAATTACGTAAAAGAAAATACTGGAATAATTCTCGATGAAGATGGCAATAAACTAGGCGAACATAAAGGCCTTCAATACTATACCTTGGGTCAGAGACAAGGTATTGGCATTGGAGGACAAAAAGGATCTAATAATAATCCTTGGTATGTGGCTAATAAAAATATTGAAGAAAATACACTTACTGTAGTTCAAGGTAATGATAACCCCCTTCTCTTTTCAAGAGAACTTACAACTAAAAATAAATTTTTATTAAATAATAATATCGATAAAAATTTTACTGGTATGGCTAAAGTACGATATCGTCAAGAGGACCAGAAATGCAATGTCGAGATATATGAAAATAAAATTAAGGTAATATTCGAAAATCTTCAAAGAGCTGTTACACCAGGTCAATCCGTAGTTATTTATAAAAATAATGAATGTTTAGGTGGAGGAGAAATAGAATTAATTAATTAAATCTAATTTCTCAGACCTTTTTAATTTCTTGATCTCTATTTCTCTTTTTAAGGAATCCTCTTTTGTTTTATGAGACTCTCTATAAATTAGCCTTACAGGTAATCTTGCTTTTGTATACTTAGCTCCTTTACCAGAATTGTGTGCTCTTAATCTTCTCTCTAAATCGTTAGTGATACCTGTATAAAAAGATTTATCTTTACATTCTAGTATGTATACAAACCAACTCAACTTTAGAATAGACTAGATAAAGACCAAATTATAATAATTAATAAAACTGCTAGAGAGCAAAGCCAAGCTCTGATTCTGTCTTCATCTTGCATGGTTACACTGAAGCGCTAGGTCGAGAATGAATTTTATTATATAGAGTTAGTATATTTTGATTTTTTTCATTTAAAGGTTGACCAACAGTTGTACCAAAATTTAAAAAGCAATAAAGCATAATATCTGCAAGAGTAAATCTTTCTCCACATACAAAATTCTTACCTTCAAGATGACCGTCAAGCCAAGTAAGTCTTTCCTGAGCTAAAGTTTTTAAATCATCAGCAGCTGACGGGATAAGTCTTAATCTGTCTTTAAAGAACTCATACCCTTCCGAGAACCTGAAACCATTTGTTAAAGGCTCTACTATTTGCAAGTCTATTCTTCTAGTCCACATTCTTGTCTCAGCTCTTTCTTCAGAGGTTTTACCAATGAGATTCGTATGACCTTGCTGTTCATCAAGAAAATCGCATATAACAGTTATTTCAGAGATAAAATCTCCATTATCTAGCTGTAGTGTTGGCATTTGACCTGAAGGATTTCTCATTAAATGTTCTTCTTGTCTATTTTCTCCTGCCATTAGGTCGATTTCCACTACTTCTAGATCTATTCCAAGTTCTTGAACGAACATTCTGACTACGTGCGGATTAGGTCCAATTGAATTGTAAAGTTTCATAATTTTTAAGGTTTTTTTATTACATTACCATCTTTCATAACAAAATCTACCGATTCTAAATTAGTAATGTCTTCTAGAGGGTTGCCAGATACGGCGATTATATCTGCTAACTTTCCTTGTGATATAGATCCAAGACTTTCCTGTTGTCCAAGTAGGATAGAGGAGTGTAAGGTGGCTGAAAGAATGGCCTCCTTTGGAGTCATTCCAGCATCAACCATTAATTTGAATTCTTTAGCATTATCTCCATGTGGTGTAACGCCAGTATCAGTACCAAAAGCTATTTTTACTCCAGCTTGATAAGCTTTTGAGAAGGTAGATTTTAATAGTGGCCCTATCTCTAGAGCCTTTTTTTGGACAAATGGAGGGTAGTAATCTTTTATCAAAGCTTTTTTAGCGACCCAGGCTCCGGCTAACAATGTTGGCACATAATAAGTACCTTCCTTTCTCATAAGGGCAACTCCTTCAGCATCCATAAGTGTTCCATGTTCTATAGAGTCAACCCCTGCTTTTACAGCACGAATAATGCCTTCTGAACCATGAGCGTGGGCAGCAACCTTAAAACCATAATCTCTAGCTGCATCTACAATAGATCTTATTTCTTCTTCTGTCATTTGAGGGTTTTGACCATTCTTAGCATTGCTTAAAACTCCTCCAGTCGCGGTAATCTTAATTAAGTCTGCACCTTCTTTATACCTATGCCTAACAGCTTTGTATGCATCGTCTGGGCTGTTAATAATTCCGTCTACCGGCCCTGGATCAGATGAAAGTTGTTTACTTAAATTATTAGTGCTGTCAGCATGGCCACCAGTAGAAGCTATTGATTTACCTGCAGTAAAAATTCTTGGACCTAATATAGTTCCTTTAGCAATCTCATTTCTTAAGGAGACAGTAACTGTATCCGAATCTCCTAGATTTCTTACAGTAGTAAAGCCAGCAAAAAGAGTCTTCTTTGCATTACTGACCGATCTAATTGCATAGTCTGCAGGGTTTAAGCTTGTGCTCTCAATATATCTATTTGTATTACTTTGATTTGACGTAAGGTGAACATGCATATCAATTAAACCAGGTAGAACTGTATATCCACTTAAATCTATGTATTCATCATCAGGTTCTGGTTCAACATAACCAGTAACAACTTCTGAGATCTTATTTTCTACTATATATATTGACATCTCATTCATAGGGTTGTCATTAGTCCCATCAATTAAATAGCCTGCATGAATTACCGTCTTTCCAAAAGCATTAAAGCAAAAGAAAAAACTCAGACAAATTAAGAGATATCTTTTCATGTTATCTAGTTTGCTTCTTGTTCAATAACAAGGCAAGCATTTGTAGACATAAGTTATAATATTTATATGAAAACTGATTCTTTATTAGCCATTTCTCCTCTAGATGGTAGGTATAACCATGTAAATATTGAATTAAGACATATAACAAGTGAATATGGATTAATTAAAAATAGATTGTACGTAGAAGTGGAATGGTTTAAACATCTCTCTAAAACAACACAAATTAAAGAACTTCCTCAGCTTTCAATCAAGAATATTGCTTATCTTGATGATTTAGTTAGAAATTTTTCACTTAATGATGCCAAAAGAGTCAAGTTAATTGAAAAAAGAACAAATCATGATGTAAAAGCAATTGAATATTTCTTAAAGGAAAAAATTTTAGAAATAAAGTCTCTAAATAAATATTCTGAATTTATTCATTTTGCGTGCACTTCTGAAGACATAAACAATTTATCCTATTCATTAATGATTAAAGACGCATCTAATTTGGTTTCTTTAAACATAGAGGATCTTCTTAAAAATTTGAAACAAAAAGCAAATAAATACTCAAACGTTCCAATGCTATCAAGAACTCACGGGCAAGCAGCTTCTCCAACTACCATGGGAAAGGAATTTGCAAATTTTGTACATCGTATTAACTCAATCAATAAATCACTTAAGAATACTAAGTTAAATGGGAAAATGAATGGAGCCGTAGGAAATTTCAATGCACATACTATTGCCTATCCAAATGCAAACTGGGAATTAATCTCTAGAAAGTTTATAAAAGGATTAAACTTAGAGATGAATACGCATACAACCCAGGTAGAGCCAAAAGATTCAATAGCTGAACTTTTTTCTCATTATGTAAGATTAAATAATGTGCTCATTGATTTTAGTAGAGATGTATGGGGCTATATTTCTTTAGGTTATTTTAAACAGCAAGTAAAAAAGGGTGAAGTTGGATCATCAACTATGCCACATAAGGTCAATCCAATTGATTTTGAGAATGCTGAAGGTAACTTAGGTTTGGCTAATTCAAATTTTCAACATCTATTAAATACTGTTGTTATTTCTAGATGGCAAAGGGACTTAACCGACTCGACAGTAATGAGAAACATAGGTTTATGTTACGGACATACTAACCTCGCTATATTCTCGCTACTAAAAGGACTTCAAAAATTAGAGATGAACAAAAATAAGATAAAATTTGATCTTGATGATTCTTGGGAAGTTTTAACTGAAGCAATTCAAACTATTTTTAGAAAGTATTTAATTGATGATGGTTATGAATTAATGAAAGATTTATCGAGAGGAAAGAAGATAAAAAAAGAAGACTTACATCTACTTATAGATAAAATAAATATTCCTACAGAAGAAAAAGAAATTCTTAAGAATCTTAGTCCTTCTTCTTATATTGGAATTGCAAATACACTTGCAAAACAACTAAAAGAAAGTTGATTTATAACAATTCTTCGTTAAACTTCTCATCCTTTTAAACACGACTAAATTCAGAAACTTATAATTAATAATTTTAAAAATACTAACATTCAAACTATTTAGGATAATAAAGGAAGAAATATGGCTATATATAAAGACATGATCGATAAGCTTTTAGAGCTTAAGAATCAAGGAAAAGAAGCTCACGTCAATGTTAATCCTGAGCATGCCGCTCGAATGAGATTACAGAATCAATTTCAATCGGGTATAGATATTGCTAAATATACAGCTTCGATTATGAGAAAGGACATGGATGCATATGATTCTAATCCTGAGGAATATACACAGTCCTTAGGGTGCTGGCACGGGTTCATAGGTCAACAAAAACTAATCTCTATTAAGAAACATTTTGGATCGACTAATAAGAAATATCTCTATTTATCTGGTTGGATGGTAGCTGCATTAAGATCAGAATTTGGTCCCCTTCCTGACCAATCAATGCATGAAAAAACTACAGTTGCTAGCCTAATCAATGAACTATATACATTCCTAAAGCAAGCTGATGCTAGAGAATTAGGTGGTCTATTTAGAGAATTGGATGAAGCAACTGGAGATGCGAAAGCATCTATTCAAGATAAGATAGATAATTTCCAAACTCATATAGTTCCTATAATTGCAGATATTGATGCTGGTTTTGGTAATGAAGAAGCTACTTACCTTATGGCCAAACAAATGATAGAAGCGGGAGCATGCTGCATACAGATAGAAAATCAAGTATCTGATGAAAAACAATGTGGCCACCAAGACGGAAAAGTCACTGTTCCTCATGCTGATTTCCTTGCAAAAATAAATGCAGTTCGTTATGCGTTCTTAGAACTAGGTGTTGATGATGGTGTAATAGTTGCTAGGACTGACTCATTAGGTGCTGGACTTACTAAACAAATAGCAATCACCCAGGAAGTTGGAGATTTAGGTGATCAATATAATTCTTTTCTAGATCTTGAAGAAGTATCAGATTCTGAAATGAATCATGGAGATGTATTAATTAACCACCACGGTAAGGTAGTAAGACCAAAAAGACTTCCAAGTAATTTATATAGATTTAAAGAGGGCACAGGAGAAGAGCGTTGCATACTTGATTCTATAACCAGTTTACAAAATGGTGCTGATTTAATTTGGATTGAAACTGAAAAGCCCCACATAGGCCAGATAGGTGCAATGATGGATGAAATAAAAAAAGCTGTTCCTAATGCTAAGCTTGTTTATAACAATAGTCCGTCATTTAATTGGACTTTAAATTTTAGGCAGCAAGTTTTTGATGACATGGAGAATTCAGGTAAGGATCTAAATGAATACGATAGAAACGATTTAATGAACGAAAAATATGATGAAACAAAGCTAGGTAAAGAAGCAGATGAAAAAATTAGAACTTTTCAAGCAGATGCTGCTAAAGAAGCTGGTATATTTCATCATCTTATTACTCTTCCAACTTACCATACGACGGCACTTTCAACAGACAATCTAGCCAAAGAATACTTTGGGGATAAGGGTATGTTAGGTTACGTCGAAAATGTTCAAAGAAAAGAAATACGTGAAGGAATTGCATGCGTCAAACATCAAAATATGGCTGGATCTGATATGGGTGACGATCATAAAGAATATTTTGCTGGAGAAGCAGCTTTAAAAGCTTCAGGAGAAGATAATACTATGAATCAATTCTAGAAAACTACCCATTATTAAAAAAGGAAGCCTAGCTTCCTTTTTTATTGTTCAATGCACTTAGAGGGGTTCCCGCCACACAAATCACATTCTCTTCCCGGCTCTAGATTTGCCAATCCTCCACAAGAACCAGATATGGGTTTTTTACCAAAGAAAATTCCTACTGACATAACAGTAACAATCAAGAGTAAGACTAGAAATGTAATTAATCCAGTTAGCATTTTCTTATTTTACTATTTTTGACATGGAATTTGAAAATATTAAAGTTGATTTATCCTTTTGACTTGATATAAAAATAGCTTTTATATTATTTTTATTTGAATATTTTATCGCAACCTCTTCTTCCATGGCATTTAGTGCAGTAGCTAATGCGTCTGCCTTCATTGCGTTTTCGGCAACAATTGTTACAGAAGATTTTGAGTAATCTTTAGGTTTTCCAGATTTTAAATTTACTGTATGTGAAACAAGTTGGTTATCCAAGACTCTAAAGTTTCTATAATCGCCTGACGTAGCAATTGAAAATTCTTGAAAATCATCTGATTGAAGCCTAATAAGGAAATTATTCTCTTGTTTTGGGTCTTCTATTCCTATTACCCAGGGCATATTATTATTTTTTAAGAGAGAAGTTCTTATCTCTCCTCCAAGTTCTATGTAGTGAGAGTCAATGTTTTTATCAGATAAAATTTCTTGGTGAACTAAGTCAATTGCATAGCCTTTAGCAATAGAAGAGAAATCTAGATGAACATCACGCAATCTTCTAACAGAGTTTTGATTTACTTCAACTGAGTCACATCCTATCTCTTCAAATATTTTCTTTTCTTCTTCATTGGTTAGATTACTTGCTTTATTTGGTCCAAATCCCCAATTATTAACCAATCTTCCAACCGAAACATCATATATGCCATCTGTGTCTTCACAGAGTCTAATGGCATAGTTCAAAATACTCACAAAACCATTCGAAACAATTGACCACTCAAATAAATTACTATTATTCACTTGTGAAATAGATGAGTTTTTTAGATAAGTAGACATTTCTTGGTTTACTTGTTCAAAGATATTGCTAATTTTTTGTTCAGAGATTTGAATTTTTTGACCATAAATAATTACCTTATAACTTGTACCCATAACCTCTCCTTCTAAAGTTAAGGGTTTAGATTCTTTATTAGAATCAAGAAAAAAGTAAGCGAGTAAGAGGAAGGCTAAAAGAAGAGAAGCAATATAAGAAAATTTCAATTTTAAATATTAACTCCCAAAATCATCAAATTTAATTGCTTCAGGTTCTACACCTAAACTATCAAGCATTTTAAAACATGAATCCATCATCATAGGCGGCCCGCACATGTAATATTCACAATCTTCTGGGGCAGGATGATCTTTCAAATATTCGTCATGAATTACTTGATGAATAAACCCAGTAAGTCCATCCCAATTATCTTCTGGCAAAGCATCTGATAATGCTACATGCCACTCAAAATTTTCATGATCTTCTGCTAATTTATCGTATTCTTCAGTATAGAACATTTCACTTAAGCTCCTCGCGCCATAAAAAAATGTAATTTTTCTTTTTGAATTTAGTCTAAGTAATTGATCAAAAATATGAGATCTCATTGGGGCCATGCCTGCCCCTCCTCCAATAAAGATCATTTCATTATCAGTTTCTTCTGCAAAGAATTCTCCAAATGGTCCAAATATGGTCAATTTATCTCCTTCTTTGAGATTAAAAATATAAGAAGTCATTTCTCCAGGAGGAAAATCAGTCCCTGGAGGAGGTGAAGATATTCTTATATTGAACTTCATTACACCTTTTTCATTTGGATAATTAGCCATTGAATAAGCCCTTATAACTGGCTCTAAGGTTTTGGATTTATTTTCCCAAACTCCAAATCTATCCCAATCACCATGATATTCTTCTTCAATATCAAAAGACTTGTAATCTAATTCGTAAGGAGGAATTTCCATCTGTACGTATCCTCCTGCCTTGAAACCTACATCTTCACCTTCCGGTAGTTTAAGAACTAGTTCCTTTATGAAGGTTGCAACATTCTTATTTGAGACAACTTCACATTCCCATTTTTTTGCACCAAAGACTTCATCCGGCACCACTATTTGCATATTATCTTTTACCGGAACCTGGCAAGATAATCTCCATCCTTCTTTTTTTTCTTTATTAGTAAAATGTGATTCCTCTGTAGGCAAAATTGAACCGCCTCCGCTAATTACTTTGCATTTACATTGTGCACAAGTGCCACCTCCTCCACATGCTGAAGAAAGGAATAAATCCTGGGCTGCAAGAGTTTGTAGAAGTTTTCCTCCTGCCACTACATCAACAGATTTAGCAGCTTCATTCATTGAAATACTTACATTGCCTGACGAGACTAAAAGTTTTCTTGCTCCCAAAATTACAAAAACCATCAGGTTAACAGCAAGAGTGAAAACAAAGACTCCTAAGAAAATTTCATTTTGTAAAAAATTCATTTTATAAAGAAATACCTCCAAATGATAAAAATCCGAAACACATAAGTCCTACGGTTATAAATGTGATGCCTAGACCTTGAAGACCCTCTGGTATGTCTGCATACTTAAGTCTCTCTGTTATTCCAGCTAGGGCAACTATAGCTAGAGCCCATCCAGTACCAGCTCCCAATCCATAAACTACACTTTCAGTGAAAAGCAAATTCCTTTCTATTGAAAATAGAACGCCTCCTAAAATAGCACAATTTACTGTTATGAGAGGTAAAAAGACCCCTAAAGCGTTATACAAAGAAGGAAGGTATTTATCTAGAAACATCTCTAAAATCTGCACTAAAGCAGCAATTATTCCTATATAACAAATCAAACCAACAAAATGTAAATCTGATCCAGGAAATAGCGCATCCGCTTTTAAGAAGAAATTAAAGATTAAATTATTAATAGGTACTGCCAGTCCTAATACAACTATCACTGCTACACCTAGACCAATTGCTGGTTGTATACGTTTTGAGATAGCTAAAAAAGTACACATTCCGAGAAAAAAATTAATAGCGATATTTTCTATGAATACTGCTTTAATAAATATGCTTAGATATGCTTCCAACATCAGGCAGACCTCTCCTCAGCTTCTAGACTATTTTTAGAGATTTTAAATTCCGGTTCTTCAATTTGTTCTGTTTTCCATTGTCTTAATGCCCAAATAGTAAATCCTATGATAAAAAAAGAACTAGCAGGAGTAAGAAAAAAGTTATTAGCCAGGTACCATCCTCCATTGGTTGTTAAAGGCATTATCTCAATTCCATAAAAGGTTCCAGCACCTATAAATTCTCTTATAACTGCTATTACTATTAGGATAACGCTATAACCTAGTCCGTTTCCAAAACCATCAATAGCACTCATTATAGGACCGTTTTTCATCGCAAAAGCTTCTGCCCTTCCCATGACAATGCAATTAGTTACGATTAAGCCAACAAATACTGACAAGGTCTTACTACTTTCATAATCGTAGGCCTGAAGCACTTCATCTACCAACATAACAAGAGTGGCAATGATTGAAATTTGAACAATAATTCTAATATTTGTTGGGATATGATTTCTTATAAGAGAAACAAAGAAATTAGATAAAGTTACTACTGTCGTTAAAGCTGCGCACATGATTAAAGTTATATAAAGTGTGCCAGTTACAGCAAGAGCAGAACATATACCCAAAATCTGTAATGCAATAGGATTATCATTGAATATTGGATTCAGTAAGGCTTCTTTTGCTTTAGACATCTGCAGACTCCTGTAAACTCATTTCTTGTATTAATCGACCATAACCCATTTCGCCTAACCAAAAAGAAAGTAAGTTGGTAACGCCATTGCTGGTAATAGTTGCACCTGATAAACCATCAACTTGATATTTAGATTTTTCACTACTTTTATCTACTGATCCTTTAATTACTGAAATAAGAACATCTCCTGAATCTGAGTAAACTTCCTTACCTTTCCAAATAGCTTTCCATTTAGGATTATCTATTTCTCCACCCAAACCTGGGGTTTCTTTATGATCAAAGAATTCTAAACCTATTATAGTTTTAAAGTCAGACTCTAGCGCCAAATAACCTTTCATAGTTCCCCATAAACCATAACCTCTCACGGGTAATATAATTGCATTAAGAATTTCATCATTATAATGGAGATATATAGCTTGGAAATTTTCTCTTCTCTTAAGTAATGCTATATCTGTATCAGAATTAAGTTCTATTGAAGTAGACGGATTTCTAGAAAAGGAACTTTCATCATAATCTTCAATATTTATACTTGTATCAAATAGTCCTGTTTCAAGATTAACTATCTTAATTTCAATAGAGTTAAATAAAGATGAGATTTCTTTATCGTCTTCTAACAAACCTGCTGCCGACAAGATTTTACTTTGTTTATCTAGTGTTTTATTAATTTCTTGCAGATCTCTTAATTCTACAGCTGAAAAAGAAATTAAAGCAGAGCAGACTAAGCACAATGAAATAGCAACAATTAAAGTTTTTTTGATGGTGTCATTATTCTTCATTTAGTAGCCTTCAATCGTTGTTTAATATTTCTTTCTTGAACAAAGTGATCAATTAGTGGAGCAAATAAATTAGCAAAAAGTATAGCTAGCATCATGCCTTCAGGATAAGCAGGGTTCACTACCCTAATTAGAACAACCATTATTCCTATCAAAATCCCGTAATACCATCTTCCTAGATTTGTATGAGAACCTGAAACTGGTTCAACTGCCATGAATGTTAAGCCAAAAGCAAAACCACCAATGACTAAATGCCAATAAAAAGGTAAAGAAAACATAGGGTTTGTATCCGAACCTATAAAATTAAATAATTGAGAAGTTAAGAAAGTGCCAAGTAAGACACCAGCTATTATTCTCCAAGAAGCTACTCTCGTATATAAAAGTATAAGAAGACCTAACAGTATAAATAATGTAGAAGTTTCTCCAATAGAACCAGGGATAGACCCTAAAAAGGCATCTAACCAAGTATATTGCATTTGAATGCCATCTAAACCCTCTTGAGCGCCTATTCCTAATATAGTAGGTGAACTGTAACCATCTACTGCCACCCATACAGAATCTCCTGACCAGTCTACTGGGTAAGCAAAGTAAAGAAATGCCCTTCCAGCTAATGCAGGATTCAAGAAATTCTTTCCAGTTCCTCCAAAAATTTCTTTTGCTACAACAATACCAAAGCTAATACCTAAAGCAACTTGCCATAATGGGGCATCAGGAGGACAGCAAAGGGCAAAAAGTACTGTTGTTACAAAGGCTCCTTCATTAATTTCATGCCCTCTAACTATTGCAAAAATTACTTCCCAGGCAATTCCAACTATGAACGTAACAAGATAAATGGGAATAAAGTAACAAGCACCAAACCAAATACAATCAAAGATACTTTTAGGATCATAATTGCATAAAAGGTCTATAAAAATAAAATGCCAATCGTCTTTATTTATAACATCCAATTGTTCAAAAGCAGAAAGAGATTGAAACCCTAAATTATACATTCCGTAAAACATTGCGGGGAATGTGGCCATCCACACTACAACCATAACTTTTTGAAGGTCTATATGATCTCTAATATGAACTGAGCCAAAGGTTCTTTTATCTGATGAATAAAAAAGATTTTCTATAACATCATAAATCGGGTAATACTTCTCTAACGAGCCTCCGTTTGCAAACTTAGGCTTTAAATTATCTAGAATTTTTCTTAAAGGTCTCATTTAACCCTCTATTTCAATTTTTGTTAGCCCAGCTCTTAATAAAGAGCCAAAATCATATTTACCAGGGCAAACAAAACTACATAAAGACAGATCTTCTTCGTCTAGTTCTAATCCACCAAGGGCTTGAATTTTTTCTGTATCCATTAAGATTACATTTCTTAAGAGAATCGTGGGTAAAAGATTTAATGGTAAAACTTCTTCATAAATCCCAATAGGAACTATGGGACGATCCGATCCATTCATTAGAGTTTTAAATTTAAAAATCTTTTTAGGAAAAAGTGATGATAAGAATAGAGGAATTTTTGAAAATTTCCTTGGGCCTGGAGTCAACCAATTCATAAATTCTCTATCTTTTGAATTTGGTTCAGCAACTACAGATATTTGATTATGATAACGGCCTAAATAAGCATATGGTCCAATTGCTTCCCTTCCAGATATAACTGAACCTGAAATAATCCTATTTTCTCTATGAGTCAATTCTCCAGCTGTAATTTCATCAGTACACGCACCTAGTCTTGTAAGAAAATAAGAAGGATTAATTACCTGAGGTCCTGCAATAGAGATTATTCTTTCAACATTAATTTTTCCCGTTTTGAACAATTCTCCAATAGCTATGACATCTTGGAAACCAACAGACCAATTAACATTTGATAAAGAAGCAGGAGATATAAAATGCATTTGAGTTCCTACTAAACCAGCAGGATGAGGTCCAGAAAAAGTATGTATTTTTATATTTTCATCTTCAGGTAAGGATAAAGTAGAATTTTCAGCAATAGAAATATGAATTGGGCAATCCAAAAGCTTTCTTAATACTGAAAGGCCATAGTTAAAGCCGTCCTTTTTAAGATCAATAATATTCTCTGGATTAGGGCTAAGTGGTTGTGTATCTAAAGCGGAAATAAAGAGATTGGAAGGAGACGAATCAATATTAGGGATTTTGCTGTAAGGTCTAGTCCTGAATGAGACCCACATACCTGAATCAATTAATTGTTTTCTTACTTCACTTGAGGAAACCTTGTTAAATTCGCTTTCGGAATAGGAATTAAATTCTACGACTTTCTCATTCTGATCTATTTCAATAACTACAGATTGAAGAGTTCTTCGTTCACCTCTATTAATTGATTCAATTGTACCTCCTGCTGGAGAAGTGAAAAGCACCCCAGGATTTTTTTTATCTTCAAATAAAGCCTGACCTAATTTAACTTCATCACCTTCATTAACCAACATAGTTGGTTTCATTCCAACATAATCCCCTCCCAGTATGGCTACAGAGCGGCTTTTTTTAGAGACATTAATGTCTACGGTAGGTTTACCGTTAATGGGTATATCAAGACCTTTTTTTATTTTTACCATTCCCTATATGATATGTAAAAGTGCAGGCTAGAACGCGTGCGTATTATAAAGATCAGAGAGTTATAAAGCTAGGAAGATTAGATAAAATTTGGGTATCTTTTATAAGTTAGACCTACCATTTCTTTTGCTAAGCCTAATAGTTGGGCTGTGTATCCGTACTCATTATCGTACCATACATAGAGTATGCACTTATTACCATTAACGATGGTAGCAGCGGAATCGATTATTCCAGCATGTGTATCGCTAACAAAGTCTGTAGAAACAACTTCAGGAGAATTAGTAAAACCAATTTGTTCTTTTAAATTAGAGTGAAATGCCTTCTGCCTAAGGAAGTCATTTATAATCTCAACGTTAACTTCTGCACCTAATTCCAAACTCATTATCGCTAAAGAAACATTAGGTGTAGGGACTCTCACAGCATTGGCTGTTAATTTACCAAGAAGCTCGGGTAGCACTTGTCCAACTGCCTTGCCTGCTCCAGTTTCAGTAATAACAATATTTAGAGCGGCACTTCTTCCTCTTCTTTCTTTCTTATGGAAATTATCAATTAAATTTTGATCATTAGTATAGGAATGAACACTTTCTATATGTCCAGATTTAATTTCAAATTCATCGTTTAGAACTTTTAAAGTTGGAACAATAGCATTTGTTGTACAAGATGCTGCACCCAAAATTTTATCATTATCAATAATTTCATTATTGATTCCATGCACTATGTTTTTAATCCCATCTTTAGCAGGTGCAGTTAATAAAACTTTAGAAATACCCTTACAGTTTATGTGCTGTTCCAAAGCTTCTTTGGTTCTCCATACTCCTGTGTTGTCTATCAACAAAGCATTTTGAATTCCGTATTCACTATAATTGATAGTTGTAGGGTCATTAGAATAAATAACTTTAACTTCATTACCATTGATAATTAATAAGTCTTCTTCTTCAACTACTCTGATAGTGCCTTTAAAAGGTCCGTGCACTGAATCAGTCCTCATTAGATTAGCTCTTTTGATAATATCATCATCTATAGCTTTTCTTACAACAATTGCTCTAAGTCTTAAATTGTCTCCACCAGCAGAATCCTCAATCAGCATTCTTGTCAGTAATCTTCCTATTCTGCCAAAACCATATAAAACAATATCTTGAGCTTTATCAAGAATAGCTCCTGATTTACCAACTAAATCCTTAACTGAGTCTTGGACAAAATCCTCTAAACTAAGTCCTTTATCTTCAAACAAAAAAGCAGCTGCTATAATCCCTATATCTATTTCTGCCGGGCCAAGCTCCAATTCACTTAAGGCAACAATGACCTGATAGGTTTCAAATTCACTTAATTCATTATTTTCTGTTTCTCTAACAAACCTATGAGCATTCATGATTTCAGATACTGATAGATTAACTAATGGTTTTCCATAAAGTAGAAGATGTACATTGCTTCTATAGATACGACCTATCATAGGAAGCATTTCCTCAGCTAATGCTTGGCGATATTGAAAATCACCAAAAGGGTCTTTAGGAAGTTCTGGTCTTGACCTCTTATCCGGTTGATCTTTTGTCATAATTCTATAATGAAGTATATTGCTTTAAATGAAAGTCTGCATTACCAAAGATTGTTCCTATTGTAGTTAATCTTTTGAAATAGTGACCTATATTTAATTCATCAGTTACGCCCATACCTCCATGCAACTGAACGGATTGTTGGCCTACAAACTTTCCTGCTTTACCAACTTGATATTTAAGACCTGATATAGATTTTTTAGCATCAGGAGCCCCTTCTTCATTTTTCATGGTGGCCATATATAAAAGAGATTTACATTGCTCATACTCCATAAACATATCTACCATTCTGTGCTGGAGAACTTGGAATTTTCCGATAGGTGTTCCAAATTGTTCTCTAGTTTTCGTATATTCTACTGTTGACTTATAAAGAACTTCCATAGCACCTACAGCCTCAGCCGATATAGCTAAAATAGATCTATCTATTGCTTCATCTAGAATAGTTAAGCCTTCATTTAATGAACCTATTAAAGATTCTTTGGGAATAGATACGTTTTCAAAGTTTATATCGGAAGCTCTTCTTCCATCTACAGTTTTATAATCTTTTTTAGTTAAACCATCAGCATCAGAATCAACTAAAAACAAAGAGATTCCTGTTTTATCTAATTGATTTCCTGAAGTACGAGCAGAAATAATAAATTTATTAGCTGAAGGTCCATTCATAACAACAGACTTAAATCCGTTTATTACAAAATTGTTATTATCTTCTTTCGCCTCTGTAACTACATCAAAGAGATTAAATCTACTTTGAGGTTCAGCATAAGCTAATGCTAAATGAAGTTCCCCACTAATAACTGAACCTAAAACTTCTTTTTTATGCTTTTCATTACCGTGTTTATCTAATACAGAGGAAGACATAACTATAGTTTCTAAGAAAGGTTCGACTACAAGACCCTTACCAAACTCTTCCATTATGAGCATTGTTTCTATAGCAGAGCCTCCAAACCCACCATTGTCTTCAGATACTGAAATCCCCAACCAACCAAGTTCTGCAAATGTTTTCCAGTTATCGGCACCAAATCCCTTATCAGAATTAGATAATTCTTGCCTAGTTTCCCAGTCGTATTCCTTTTGAACAAATTGTTGAACTTGATCTTGAATCATTGTTTGTTCTTCGTTAAATGTAAAATCCATAATTTAAAGTCCTAAAATTGCTTTCGATATAACGTTTCTTTGTATTTCATTACTGCCTCCATAAATGGACACTTTTCTGTAATTTAAATAATGAGGCATTACAGGTGCAGCATAATCTGGACCTACTGTTTCATTTGAACCTATTTCATTTTCTAGATAAAAAGGATGAGCGTAGTACCCAAGCATTTCAACAAACAATTCAGATATTGTCTGTTGTAATTCAGTTCCTTTAATTTTAAGAATAGAAGATTCAGCTCCTGGAGAACCACCCTGTGACATTGAAGCTAAAGTTCTAAGTTCAGTAAATTCAGTTGCTGTTAATTCAATGTCTGTTTCTTCAATTTTACTTCTAAATTTAGGGTCTTCTATTAAAGTCCCTTCGCCTAGAGGTATCTCTGCAGACAACTCTTTAAGTCTACTTAATTCTCTTTTAAGAGCTGCTATTCCTGCTATTCCACTCCTTTCATGAGCTAAGAGGAATTTAGCAATATTCCAGCCTTGACCTTCTTCACCGACTAAATTTTCTTTTGGCACTTCAACATTATCTAAATAAACCATATTTACCTCATGCGACCCATCTATTGTAATAATAGGTTTTACTTCGATACCTGGAGTTTTCATGTCTATCAATAAAAAACTAATACCTTCTTGTTTAATTGGTGTTGTTTCAGTTCTTACTAGACAAAAGATCCAATCGGCATATTGCGCTAAAGTTGTCCATGTTTTAGTTCCATTAACTATGTATTTATCGCCAATCAACTCAGCTTTTGTCTTTAATGAAGCGAGGTCAGAACCTGATCCTGGTTCAGAATATCCCTGACACCACCAAACCTCACTATTTAGTATTGAAGGTAGGTGTTTTTGTTTCTGCTCTTCCGTACCAAAACTATAAATAACTGGAGCACACATGCCTAACCCAAAAGGGATTGTTGTTGGAGTGTTAGCTTTAGCCAATTCCTCTTGAAGTATATATTTTTCTGTTACCGAAAGCTCTTCATAGCCTGAAAATTCAGTGGGCCAATTTATTGCAAACCATTTTTTGTTATGTAGAATTTTTTGCCATCTAATAATTTCTTCTTTCTCTAAAGGCACCCTTTTATCTTGTTTTTGTTTTATATCTGCAGGGTATTCATTTTCAAGAAAAGAAACAACATCCTTCCTAAAAGATAGATCAGAATCTGAAAAAGTTAAGTCCATTTTGTATTACCTAAAATTAAAAAAAAATAATTATACACTTACCTATATAATTTTCATTTTTTGATTACTAAATATAGGCTTTAGAACTAGTGACAAGAAATATAAAGACGCTTACAGATTTAAAAAATCTGAGGCTAAACTCGCCTAAGCAAAATTTATTTGTAACTAAAGACACTCAATCAGCAAAATCATTGTATCTAGAATTAATGGATGGATTTAATTGCTTACTTTTTGAAGGATCAGAATTACTGCCTTATGATTTTTTTTCTTCTTCACCTGTTATAAGGGCAAGTAGATTAAATACTTTATCTGAATTAACTAAACAATCAGAATGCAATCTAGTTGTATCTATTCAAACTCTTTTATCTCCTTGTCCGGGTATAAGTCATGTGATGCCCCTTAATAATATAAAAGTTGGTGATAAATTAGATCTAGAGACCTTATTGAATCTTTTAGAGAATAATGGATATTCAAGATCAGATTTTGTTTCGATACCCGGTGAATATGCATTAAGAGGTTCTATCTTAGATATTTTCTTAACCAGCGGAAAGGAACCTGTAAGAATTGAATTTTTTGGAAAAGATATAGAAAGTTTACGTTTTTTTGATCCTCAAACCCAAATTGCTAATAAAAAAATTCAATCTATCGAGCACTTACCTTCTTTTGAATATCCGCTTAATGAACAAAGTGCAGTTAACTTTACAAATAATTGGAGAAGTAAATTTAATGTTTTTGAAGGCGATTCTGAAATATTCAATAAGATTGTAAAAAAAAGACCAGCTGAAGGAGTTGAGATATATCTCCCACTATTTTATGGTCATAAAACTACTCTTTTATCCTATATAAAGGATATGAAAACAATATACATCCAAGAAGGAGTGCCTGAAGAGGCTGTTATTTTTCAAGAGTTAATAAAAGAACGTTATGAAGAGTATAGATATGATCAAAAGAGACCTTTACTGTCTCCGGATGATTTATTTATTAATTTTGAGGACTTCCATGAGCAGATAGAAGACAAAGAAATTCTTTATTGCAGGCTATATGAAAACTTAGAAATAAAATCTGAAAATAAAGAGTTAAAAGAAAGAAATGAGAAAAGTGATATAAATTTACAAAATATGCCCAGTAAAGATGACTTAGTAGTTCATTTAACACATGGAATTGGAAAATTTAATGGTTTAAAAAACATAGATACATTTTTGGGAGTAAATGATTGTCTTGAAATTGAATATGCAAATAGTAGTAAGGTTTACGTTCCAATTGAGCATATGAATCTTGTTTCTAAATATTTTGGTCCTAAAGACAGACCTATTGATGCATTGGGTTCAAAGAGATGGATAACTAGAAAAAACAAAGCTTTAAAACAAACATTTGATACCGCTGCAGAGTTGTTGCAAGTTCAAGCCAAGAGATCAATAAAAAGAGGATTTTCTTACGAAGTACCAAATAAAGAATATCAGCAATTTTGTTCTAATTTTCCTTATCAAGAAACATTTGATCAAAAAAGGACAATCGATGAGGTAATTGGCGATATGAAAAAAGCCATCCCTATGGATCGGTTAATTTGTGGAGAGGTCGGATTTGGAAAGACAGAAGTAATTATGAGAGCTGCTTTTATTGCTACTTATAATAAGAAACAAACCTGTGTTTTGGTTCCTACAACACTATTAGCTACGCAACACTTCACTAGTTTTGTAGATAGATTTGAAAATACTGGAATTAGAATTGGAGTTCTTTCAAGGAATATAAAAGGAAAACAAAAAGAAGAGCTTTTGATTGATTTACATGAAGGAAAAATAGATATCCTCATTGGAACTCATGCTGTTTTTGGAAATAATGTTAAATTTTCTGATTTAGGTCTTCTTGTTATAGATGAAGAGCATAGATTTGGTGTTCGTCAAAAGGAAAAAATAAAATCTCTTAAAGAGGAAGTTGAAATAATAAGTCTTTCAGCAACCCCCATACCTAGATCTTTAAATTTTGCTCTTACTGAATTAAAAGATCTATCAATTATTGCTACTGCTCCCGATGATAGGTTGCCCGTAAAAACTTTCACTTATTCTTTTAATGAAAATCTTATAAATGAAGCTATACAAAGAGAGAGTTTAAGGAATGGTCAAACTTATTATCTCTGCAATGATTTAAGATTAATAGAAGATAGAAAACAAAGATTGAATTCTAAATTTCCAGATTTAAAAATAGAGATCGTACATGGACAACTGAACAGTAAAGAAATAGAGAATAAAATGGTTGCGTTTCATGATAATGACATAGATATTTTAGTTTGCTCCACAATCATTGAAAGTGGTATTGATGTGCCCAATGCAAATACTCTAATCGTTGAAGAAGCTGATAGATTAGGTTTAGCTCAGTTGCATCAATTAAGGGGCAGAATAGGTAGAAGCCATAAACAGGCCTATTCATATTTCTTACGATCAAGATATATTCATAACAAAACATCGGCTGATAAACGATTAGAGGCTTTGCAAGAAACAGATTCATTATCAGCAGGTTTTTTGCTAGCACTAAAAGATCTTGAAATAAGAGGTGCAGGAGAAATTCTAGGTTCTAATCAAAGTGGTGTTTTTGATTCAATAGGTTTAGATTTATATACAAGGATGATAAAGAAAGCTACTGACTTCATAAAAAATGGTGATCTAGATTTCCAACATCTAGATCAATTGCCTGAAATTAATATAAATGAAAGTTGCTTAATTCCTGAAGAGTATCTTCCAGATATTAACGTAAGACTATTGATGTATAACAGAATTGCTCTAGCAAGCTCAGATGAAGAGTTAATAAAAATTCAAGTTGAAATGATTAATCGCTTTGGTTTACTTCCCCCAGAAATTAAGTATTTCTTTTATCAAGCTGAGTTGAGATTATTGAGTGAAGAAAGTTCAGTTACTAAGATTAATTTTAGTAAAAATAATATTGATATATTTTTTAAAGATCCTAGTTTAAATGCCTCACTTATTAATCCCGAAGATGTAGAATCTAAGGTTAAAATGACTAAAGATGTTATTAAAGTAATTAGTCAAAATGTTAACTAAACACCTTTTTTTTCTTATTTTATTTTCGTTTCCTATATATGGATCTGTTAACCCTAATGAATTTATAGAGAATTATATCAACGATGAAGGATTTGGAAACATTTACAAAATAGACCTCCTAATATTTAAAAATGAGTTCATTGATGAGGAAGATTTAAAAGAGAAATGGAATGCATTAGAGCCATTAGAGCTTAGTGATGAGCTCTTTATGATTAAAGATCAACCTACCCTCTTAGTAAAAAAACCTATTTTTGAAGAAAACAATCAAAGTAATTTAATTGAAATAAAAATAGAAAGCTTAAATATTGAAATTGAAGAAGGGGCAGTAGAGAATAAAAAAACAGACGATAGCCAAAAGGTAAAATTTAACCTTTTTGAAAGAATTCTTTATGAAAAAGGATTTGAAGAAATAAAAATGAGATTAGATAAAAATAATGACTATGAAGTGCTGCATTCAATTTCTTGGTATCAGCCTCTAGTAGAAAAAGAACAATCTGCATCTATATTTGTGGATAAAGCTAATGGTCAAATTAAAACTTATGGTGAAATATTAAT
>MDSV01104272.1_pt1 | contig 21075 bp, 20 predicted proteins | sample 810851 | NCBI WGS metagenome assembly MDSV01 (sample SAMN05326640, study PRJNA326480) | marine metagenome | isolation source: seawater | place: Atlantic Ocean: North East | collected 2012 | reverse complement strand
TTTATTAATTTAACTTTTATTCCAAGTTCCAAAAATCTAAGAATTTCAATATCTTCTGAGTTCTCAAGGGGGGATTTTTTTTTAATTTTTCCAAATTTTAATAATTTTTTTCTCGGAAAACAGTAAGCTAAAACCTGTCTATAATAATTGAACTTAGTCATTTTATTTGTCGAATGAAAGAAAGGAATTTGACTCCGGGAAGCGTAAATTAAATTGTAATATCTATCAAAAACAATTTTTGGAATAGCTTTATTATAAATATCTTTTTTGTTTGTTATCTTTGTGAAACCTAACAAAACATCCTTTTTAAATTTATTTTTCGATTTTAATAGCTTTCTTAAATCTTTAGGATTAAACACCGGTTCATCGCCTTGCACATTTATATAATGGTCATAATTAGTTTTTTTTGCAATTTCGTATACTCTGTCAGTTCCAGTAAAACAGTTTTTACTTGTGATCATGGATCTAAATCCCTCTTTTTCACATTCTTTTTTAATCCTCATATCATCTGTTGCGACAAGAATTTTGTTTTTTTTAACAGATTTAGAGCATTGAATGCATGTTCTAAGTATCATCGATAAACCTTTAATTTTGATCAAAGGCTTACCAGGCAGTCTTTTTGAATTATATCTCGCAGGAATAATTATTATAAAGTTATTTTTTTTCAATTTTTTAAACAATCTATCTCGTGGCTAGTTTTTGTAAGACTTTTAATATTTAATGAAGAATAATTAGTTCTTACTAAATCTAAAAATACTTTTGTTTTTATATTAACGTAGTGATCTTTATCATAACCATCAAAACCTGCTAGATAGACTTTTTTAGCACCACCTATTATTGACAATGCTACACCATAAGCAAAAGATTCATTAAATGGTAAAACTGTATAGTTTTTAAAACATTTAAAATTATTGCTCTGAATTTTAACACCGTAATCTAAAAAGTTATTATTTTTTTTATTTCTTTAAAAGATTTCAGAAGATCTAGGGGTAAAATAAATTTCTTTTTTAATCCAAAATAGTTTTTGTGATCTACTAAGATTCTTCCACCATGACATGAAGCATAATAATCAATTAATTCTTTCGAAACAAAATTATTTATATTTAAACTAACAACTATTGGCTTATTTATAACTATAAACTTTTTAATTAAATTCTTTATATTTTGAGATTTAAGACTCTTACCTTGACCTAACAACAAAATATTTCTATTTAAACACCAGTTTTTTGCGTTCCATTTATTTTGTTTTGAACTACTTAAATTAATACTAGTAAGAAAATTTGGATCAAATGTTTTTGAATCAATTTTTGCTAAATATTTTATTAAAGAGTTTTGCTCAAAATTACTATATCTTTTATCTTGCAGTACAAGTTGTACATACGTGGGGTGAATATTAAATTTTGCCGCATATTTATAAAGTTTAGAAGGACCCCAATTATATTGTTTTTTTAAATGACCGAAATACTTTCTTGAAATATTTTTTATCTTTTCAGGATAATAATTTTGTTTACTAAAATAAGACAATAATTCTTCTGTTTTCGCATTTCCTGCTCCTCTTCCCATACCTTGAATTGTACCATCAATCCATGTAGCTCCGCACTTATAAGCTCTAATGGCATTTTTTAAAGCTAGACCACAATTGTCGTGAGCGTGAATTCCAAAATCTTTAACCCAATGTTTTTTGATAATACGACAAATTTTTTTTATGTCAGCAGGTTTTAAATTTCCAAAAGAGTCAGCAAAATAAAAAATATCTACATTATCCCATCTTTTGAGAATATTTAAGCAGTCTATTAATTTATTTTTCTTAATAGTATTTATTTGCATAAGGTTAAGACAAACTGTTAATTTTTTCTTCTTAAAAAAATCTAAAAACTTTTTCATTTTTTTTAGATCTTTGTGGTGAATTGCCACCCTAACAACACTAGTATGATTATTATACTTAAAGAGATCTTTTAAAATATTTATCGGCTTACAATCTTTTCTTAAAAAATCAGAGCCGTTGAACATTATTGCTATTTTTTTCCCTTTTCTAATTTTTAAAGTATTTAAAAAATCGTTATTTATATATGCATATTTGCCGTAATCTGGATTTTGATGTAGAAAATGAAATCCGACTTCTATGACATCAATATTTGCTTCAAATGTATCTTTTAAATATTTTTTAACCTGAAAATCATCAAACTTCCAGTTATTGTAATAACCTCCATCCCTTAAAGTGCAATCAAGTATTTTAATATTATTCATTACAATGTTCAATTATTGAACAATTTAATAGGTTTATTTTTTTTGTAAAGAAAAAATATTGGAAAACTAATTTTTTTTTTTATCGACAAAATCATTTAAAAGTAGATATAAGTAAACATTTATTGTCAGAAGATCTAATTATAAACCTATTTTTTGAAATTTTATTTATATTGTTCTTTAAAAATTTTTGTTTTTTTAATAATGTTACTCTCTTAACTTTATATTCTGAAAAAATTTTAATTTTAACTGGAGGCAGGGGGCTTTCAAAGGGCGAGTAACTAAATGCTCTAAAAGTATTTATTATTTTATCAGCGGTCATATTTACTGAAATTTTAGAATATTTTTCAGCTTTGACTCCCAATTTAAAATCTTTAAATTTTGTATTTTTTATAGATTTTATGACGCCTATTTTTAAATTTTTCAAAAAACCTGAGATAGATCTTTCGCACAATTTATTTAATTTTATTATCAAAGTTGCTGCATTATCTAACTTATTAACTCTTAACTTTTTTTGAAAAACAATATTCCCTTTATCAATTTCCTCGGTGACATAATGCCAACTTATGCCGGTATATTTTTCATCCCGAAGAATTACTTTAGTACATGAGTAAAGACCTTTATAAGATGGTATCAAGCTGAAATGATAATTTATGATTTTGCTAGGAAAAAAATCAAGTGTTTCTTTTTTGAATATTTGAGTATTATTGATGCTCAAAATAAAATCAAAGCTTAAATTTAAAAGTTTTTTTAAATTATTTTTTGAATTTATATTTTTAATTGGAATTAATTTAAAACTTTTTTTTAGATTTTCAATGTAATATTTATCGTTTTTGTTATTATCATTTTTATCCCAAAAAATTAATTTTATAGAATGGTATTTATTTTTTTGTATCTTTTTTGCTATTTGAAATAAAATAGAACCTTTGCCTATCAATATAAAGTTCACGATTTAGTTATCAAAAAGGTTGGTTTTTTTTTTAAAATTTTTAAGCTTTCTTTATATAAAGATTTATAGTCAATTAAATAAATTTTTACTCCCAAAAATTTAATTCTTTTTGTTAGATCTTTAATTTTTTTAATTTTTTCGAATTTAGAGTAGTCAAGAAATAAATTTTGTTTTTTTCTTGCATATAATTTAAAGGTCTTTTTTAAAAAATTAAAATTTATAAATTTTCTATATGGAACTTTAGCATCAAGTTCAGCCATATGAAACATAGAATTATAAAAAAACGAAACGTCCAAAAGCAAAACTGAAGTTTTTTTTTTTAGTAGTTTGCGATAAGGAGAGTCTTTTCCATAAGCCAAAATATTTTTACCCTTAAAATATTTACCCTTTAAATTATATCCAACTAAATTGTCAAAAGGATTATCATTTCTAAATAATTTTTTTTGTGGAAGCTTTAATATTTCTTTTGTAAGAATACCAAATTCATTTGATGGTAAAACTTTTTTACGCGATTTAACTCTTAAAAATTTTTTTCTAAAAAAACCTGCTGGTGTAAAAATAGTGATTGATGGAAAATTATTAAAAATTTCTTTTATAAAAGTTTTTGGATGAATTCCGAATTTTACCAATTTTGAAAAATTTGAATGTATAATAAGATTTTGGTTTTTTTTAATTTTAAAATTTGACTTAATCTTTGTTAAAAAATTTACATTTATGTCGTTATCTAATTTTTGGTATCGTTTAATATTTTTGTTTGACCTATTTTGAGTAAATTTTATAACTTTTAAAATTTCAAATTTTGATCTTGGAATTTTGTATTTATTTTTTTTCAAATCTAATTCAATACTTTTTTTTTCTAAATAACTTCTGAATTCGGCAAAATCTAATGAATCAAAAATAGATTGTATGAATAAGTCGGTTTTACCCGTAATTTTGATCTTTAACCTTTTTTCTTTAACCTTCTGTTTTATAAAAATATCAATTATTTGATTTATATTCATTTAAAATTATCTTTTTTATTTTCATTTTATCAATTTTCATATTTTTATTTAATGGAAATTTTCTCAAGTAATAAAAATTCTTTGGTATCGCATAGGTGGGAATTTTCTTTTTAATCTCAAATAGTTCATTTTTGGATAATTTTCTTGAACTTTCGAGAATAGCTAAAATATTTTTATTTTCATATAAAATAACCACCCTTTTATTTTTTATTACTTTGGAAATATTTCTTTCAATATCACCTAGCTCAATTCTATACCCAGATAATTTTATTTGTTGATCTTTTCTTCCTATAAAGTAAAAGTTTTTTTTAATTTTTTTCGCATAGTCACCAGTTTTATAATGATAATATTTTCCTTTTTTAAAAAAATTATTTTTATTTATTTTTTTATCGATATAACCATTAGATACTTGTTTTCCAGAAATTATTATTTCATTATTTTTTAGAGTAATTTTATTACCAGGCATTTCTTTCCCAATGGAAATTATATCTGACATTCTATTTGATGGTATTTTATTCACCCTATAATATGTATTGAAGCAAGTGGTTTCCGAAGGACCATAAGTGTTAAAAATTTTTGTATTTTTAAAATAATTCCTCATTTCGTAAACTTGAGAGTAAGTCAACGGTTCCCCACAAAATACGGATAATTTTACCGAGTCTAATTTGACATTAGTATTTTTTAAAAATTCATTAATAATACTTATTTGGGACGGCACGGAACAATAAACTGTTATATTGTTTTTTTTTATAAAATGTACCGGATATATTATATCAACACCGATTGGATAATAAATTGTTGACCCGCTACAAAGTGAAACCCACAAGGGAAAAACTGACAGGTCAAAACTAAGATAGGGTAGTAGAATGACTCTATCTGTATTATTAATTTTAAAAATTTTTTTACAATTTCTTACAAAGGTAACTAAATTAGTATTATTAATTTGCACTCCTTTGGGTTCACCAGTCGATCCTGAGGTAAAAATATAATAGACATTATTTTCAGAATTATACTCTTGGTCTAAAAAAGAAATATTTTTTCTTTGTGATAAAATTTGTTTAGTTCTTAAATATTTCAATTTTTTATCAAAAGTACTCTTTGGTCCATCGTATATTATTGTTCTAATATTTAGTTTTCTTATTATAAATTTTATTTTTTTTTCGGGAATCTTTGAGTCAAAAATTATAAAACTTTTATTACAGATCAAGCATCCTAAAATAGAGGCTATTTGTAAAAAAGATCTATCTAAAAAAATTCCAATTACTTGATCTTTTTTTGCATAAAATTTAATATTTGAAGCTATTAAAAATGATTTTTCTTTTAACTCTTCGTAGGAGTAATTTTTATTCCTCACCACTAAAGCAATTTTTGTTGAATATTTTTTACTTATTTCTAAAAAATTTTCTATAATTGTCTTTTTTAACATTAAATATGCATTTGAGAAATTATACTTTTTTTATTTTTAAATTTAATTTTTACTATAGTTGTAAGACCATATTTATTATTGGCTGCGAAAGCAAAATACTTGACATCATTAATACTAAAAGAATGCCTATCAAAAGTATAAATCCATTCAAAAAATGGTTTTTGAATATAAAAGTTCTCATGAAAGTATTTATTTAAATTGGTTTTTAAAGCTAAAAAAGGTTGAGGACCAAATAATTTTTGGTTGGACTTTATATATAACTTATTTTTTATTAATTTAACTCGAAATTTCAGTTTTTTTCTTGGTTTTCCGAATTCGTGGTGAAAAGCTTCTCTAGCATCGGAAAATTTGAATTTTAGTCCGTACTTTTTTGATGATTTTACAAGCATCTTATATACATTTACAAAATCAGCATCCATTGCTCGAAAATCGTGATTTGTAAAAGCTAAGATTGTCTTTTTATTATTTTTTTTTGCCAAAAATGCTTTATCTACTTCTTTTTGGTTTAACAAAGCAATTCTAGTTCCAATATTTAAACACCTTGCAATCCATCTTCTACATGACCCTTTTTTTCTATGATCGTCATGAGACGGGTGGTAGGGACTCCAGTTTTTAGGGGCATTGTTCCAATTTTCAAATCTCTTATCATTCAAGTTTACCTGGTTGCATGATTGATTTGAATAATCAAAAGGAATAAATTGATCTAAAAACCAATTACTGTCAGGGTTTTCTATGTGAAAACCAGCCCTATATACAGATGGAAACCAATTTCTATCTAAAATTCTTCTGCAAAGAATTTGAAATAGATTATCTGAATTTGAAAAATAGTGGTTACCTGTTGTGTTTGCAATATTATTTAATGAAGTTGGATGAAAATGAAAATGTAAACTATCTTTAATTTTATTTTTTTTAATAAGGTTTGAATAGTAATCAAAAACTTTGTGATAACCTAAAATCCTTTTTTGTGGGTTAGAAACATAATTAACATGATCCACACAATTCCAATTTACTTTCCATCCATTTCCAAAACTATCTTTAAATTTATTGCGGTATTTTTTTTTAAATATTCTAATATTTTGTTTTTTTAATTCATTAAAATTCCTTTTGTAGTTAAGTGTATTTCTGTTAAAAGACTTAGCAAATTGCTTTTTGTTTTTTTTAGCCACCTTCACACTTAATGTGTTATTTAAAATCTTATTGTAATTACTTTTACTTGGCTTAATTTTTATATTAAAAATTTCATTTATCCTTTTAAAGGTTGTTTCTAAAGTTTCATTTAAAGGGCCCTCAGTATCTACTAAATGGACTACATCAAGATATTTCATGTTTTTATGAAAACTGTATTTTTAAATTAATTAAACATTTAAATAATATACTTAAAAAATAAAGTAAAGACAAAACAGATAAATTATGATTTATTGTTCAATATTTGAACGTTTTTAAGAATTAAAATTATGAATAGAGTACTTTGTTATTGTGAAATGAACAAACAAACTGGGTTTGGCCACTACAGTAGAGTTATGACTTTATTCAAATTATTAAAATTAAGGAACGTAGATATTGTCACAAATAATTATAAAGTAGCAAAAGATCATTTTAAAGGGCAAAATATTTTAAAAAAAAAAAAAATAATTAAATTTATAAAAAAAAATCATAAGCGCTATAAACTCATTATAATTGATCCCCCTTACTATCCTAATAAAGATGCTCAGCAGTTAATTTTTTCAAAAAAGTTTAAAAATATATTCAACATAAAATCAAAACTATTTAAAGTCCTGTGGTTAACAGACGAAGTAAATCCAAGTCCAAAATATTGTGATCTGTTAGTCAATGATTATCCATTTGCAAACAGGTTCAAAAATTATTATAAAAAATTTAATAAAGATATTATTTTGATCTTAGGAATATATGCATTTCTCTTTTCACAAGAAATTTTAGATAACAAATTTAAAGATCAGGTAAAAAAAAATATTTTGATTGCTTTTGGTGGAAACGATCCAAAAAATTTAGTATTGAAATATTTTAAATTTTTTAAAACCCTTGATATAAAGAAAGTATTTATTGTTAATCCAAAAACATATAAGATTTTGAGTAGTTATAAAAAACAAAATAATCTTTTTATCCAAAAGAAAAAACCAATGTCAAAATTTCTCAAAGTTCTTGCAGGGTCATTTTCTTACATTTCAACACCATCTAATATTATGTTTGAGGCTTGGGCTTTAGGTATATCTGGTAATGCAATACCAATTCAAAAACGTCAAGAAGAAATGGGCAAAGCCTTTGCAAAACTAAAGATAATAAATTTACTAGATAATTATAAAAACTTGTCAATTGATAGGCTTAAGAATAATTTGAAAATAAAATTTAAAGGTAAAAAAAAATTAATTTTTAAAAAAAAATTTGCTTTAAGCGCTCAAAAAAAAATTAAAAGATTTTATTTAGGAATTAAATAATGACTACAGTAGCAATCATTCCAGCACGAAAAGGTTCAAAAAGAATAAAAAATAAAAATATCACTTTATTTAATGGAAAGCCTATGATTTATTGGACTATCAAAGCAGCAAAAAAATCAAAAATATTTAAAAAAATATACGTTGATACTGATTGCAAAAAAATAAAAAAAATTTCTATTAAATTTGGAGCGGAAGTTCCTAAAATAAGAGAAAAAAAATTTTCTGGAGATAAAGTTTCAGTAAATCAGTCAACATACAATTTTCTCAATGTGTTAGAGAAAAACTGTGATTTTAAAATAGAAAATGTTGTTCAACTGATGCCAAATTGTCCTTTTAGAAATAGTAGAGATATAAAATTTGCTTATAATAAATTTTTAAAAAATAAAAAAATTTCATTAATAAGCCATGTGAAATTCAAATTTGCCAATCCATGGTGGGCTGTTATAAAAAAGAAGAATAACATTTTTAGAATTTTTAATAATGCATATAAGAAAAATTCTCAAGATTTACCTGAATTAGTTTGTCCTTCAGGCGCGATCTGGATCTCTAATTTAAAAAACTTTTTAAAGAGCAAAAACTTTTATGGAAAGAACTATAGTATATACTTACTTGATTGGAAAAACGGTATTGATATAGATACTAAGGAAGAATTAAATTTAAGCAAAGACATAATAAAACTAAAAAGATAAATGAAAAAAAAAATTGTTATTTTTGGTAACGGAAACCATTGTAAAGTTGTCAAGCAAGAAATTGTAAAAGATCCAAATTATGAGATACATGGAATATTTAATTATTATAAAAATCGATTAAAATTACTTCAAAGATACAAAAATTCTAAATTAAACAAATATTCAAGTTTTTACGCGATTACAGCAATAGGCGATAATCATGAAAGAGCAAAATTGGTAAAAAAGGTTAGTAAAAGTTTTAAAAATTTAAAATGGATTTCTATAATTTCCAGGGATTCTATAATTAATAAAGGAGTAAAAATAGGAAAAGGATCTATAATTATTTCAGGATCGATTATAAATATAAATAGTAAAGTAGGTAACCACTCAATTATCAATACTAGAAGTTCATTAGATCATGATAACATAATTGGGAATTATTCCAGCTTAGCTCCAGGCACTGTTCTTGCAGGTAACGTAAAGGTTGGAAATCTAGTTTTTATTGGAATGTGCACTGCTGTTAAAGAAAAAATTCAAATCGAAAACAATGTTAAAATTGGCGCTAACTCATTTGTCAATAGAAATTGCTCTAAAAACAAAAGATATTTTGGTTCCCCTATCAAAGAAATCACTTAGATAAAAATTTTAATTGTAAAAAACCATTAAATTTGATAATGTTCAATAATTGAACATTAATTTGAATGTATTTATTTAAGTAAAAATGCTTCCATTAAATAATATTTTTAGTTTTCTTAACAGGAAAGAGCGAAAGTCTTTTTACTTGTTGCTTTTTTTAACTCTCGTAAATACTTTATTGGAAGTATTAGGTATTTCTGCAGTAATTCCTCTGGTGTCTTTAACACTTAAACAAGATCTTAGTTTGTTCGAAAATTTTTTCTTTTACGAATATGTTTTAAATTTTTCAATGAAAGATAATTTTATAATTTATAGTTTTTTAGCAGTTTTATCAATTTTCATTTTTAAAAATACATTTATTATTTTTTATAATTGGTATTTCACAAAATATTATAATTTAGTAGGTAAAAGATTATCCGATGATATTTGCAAAATTTATATAAATTTAACTTACCGTGACTACCTTGAGTTAAAAAGTTCTAAACCAATTTACCAATGCACCGAGGGTGTAGAAATTTTTAAGCAGCAATTATATAGTTTAATTACCTTCATATTGGAACTTTTAGTTGCAGTAAGTTTTATAATATTTTTAATTTTTCTTAATCCGACAGTTTCTTTTTTAATTATTTTTTTGATAAGTATTCTTAGTTTATCAGTATTCGTATTTTTTTTTAAAAAGAATAAGCACTGGGGCGAACAAGTCAAAAAAGAGTACGGGTCTAGAATCGATACTTTAAATCAAATTTTTTTTTCTTTTAAGGATATAAAAATTTTTAACTCTGAAAATTTTTTTCTAAATAAATTTAAAAAACATAATTTTGGATTAAATATGAGTCAATATAAAAATATGTTTTTAATTACAGTCCCCAAACCATATTTTGAAATGTTATTGATAGGAATTTTAATATTATCTTTATACTTTTTCTTAGAGATAATTAGTCTTCCCTCAGAGGAAGTTGTGCTAATTTTATCAGTCTATGCAGTAGCATTTTTTAGATTATACCCTTCAATGACCAAATTATCACAATCTATTCAGAAATTTAACTTTGGTAGGAGTACCCTTATAAGTTTACGTAAAATCTTAGACAAAAAAGTGATATTGAGAACAAATGAGTTTTTAAAAAAAAAATCATTTATTAATGAAAAAATACAAAAAATTGAACTAAAGAATATTAATTTTTCGTATTCAAAAATTAATATGAACATGGAATTGAAAAATGTTAATTGTAATTTTAAGAAAAATATTTTTTATGGGATCATGGGAGAAACTGGGACAGGTAAATCAACCTTAATCGACATTATCTCAGGATTGCTAGTACCTACTTCGGGGGATTTTATAATTAATGATAAAGTTATTGACACATTAGGAAATTCTTGGCTGGAAAAAATAAGTTATGTTCCTCAAAATATAAGCTTAACAAATGATAGTTTAGAAAAAAATATTGCTCTTGGTGTAGAAAATAATTTCATAAACAAAGAAAAAATTGAAAAAATTATTAAAATTGCTGAATTAGAGAATTTTTCAGAAAGATACAATAATAGAAGTTCTCTAACGTTAGGCGAAAGAGGTCTTCAAATTTCAGGCGGTGAAAAACAAAGAATAGGAATTGCTAGAGCCTTGTACTTTGACAGAGAGATATTTATTTTTGACGAAGCAACTAATGCTTTAGATTTAAAAACAGAAACAAAAATTATTAAAAATTTAAAAGAAAACCTTATAAACAAGCTAGTTCTATTTGTATCTCACAAAAAAAATACCCTTAATCATTGCGATCAAATACTAGAAGTTAAAGATAATACAATTAAACATCTTAATGGAAAAATCACCTAAAAAAAAAATTTTATTTTATCCTAACAAAAGTGCTCTGAATGAAAAATCCTTTTACGTTGGAAATTGGATGAAATTTTTGATGAGTGATAACAATAAAAATAATTCAATTTTCGTAGATTATGAAAATTATGAAAATTTTGAAGAACAGTCAAAAATTATTCTTGGTGTGAGGAATTTGTCGGAAGAAATACTTATGAAATTATCTGTAACGCTTAATAAAATTCATGGTATAGAATGGACATTAAGATCCTGGAAATTTTTGTTAGGTCCATGGTTAGAAATTTTCGTTGCTGTTATTTGTGACAGAATTAAAATGTCAAAAGCACTCCTGAAAAAAAATAATTTTATAAATGGTTTTGATCTTGAAAAGGGAAAAAATGTTTCTTTAATCTCACAAAATTATAGAGAATTTACATCTTTAGTCTCTGACGTGGATTGGAATGAAAAGCTACTTTTAAGATTATTATATATAACCTCGAAAAATAACTTATCAAATGAAACAAATCTTTTATTATCAAAAAAAAAATTTCCAAAAGAAGAAAAAGTATCACTTTGAAGAATTAGGTTATAAAACTAAAAATTTTATATTTAAAATTGTAGAAAGATGTTTATGTTCTAAAAATGAATATCTTTTTTACAAACCTAACATTGGAAGCAAAATTCAATATTTAAAAATTTCTAAGCTTCTTAATCAAATTCCTTTTTTTTATTCATCTAATTTTTTACACAATAAAACATTGATATCCAATGTAGATTTAACAATGAGAAAAAAAATAGAATTTAATTTTAAATATGAAAATTTTGAAGAAAAAATTGTTATAGCTCTTATACAAGAATGTCTGCCAACAATTTATTTGGAAGGATTTAAAAAAATGAATTCATTAGCTGATTCATCTTACTTACCAAATAAGATTAGAGTAATAATAAGTAAAAGTGTTTTAAGAGATAATATATATAAATTTTGGGTTGCGAAAAAAATAAACGAGGGCGCCAAACTTGTTTTAGTTCAACACGGCGGAGGATATGGTTATAAAAAATTATTTCAGAACGAAGATTATGAAATCGCAGTATCAGATAAATATTTTTCATGGGGCTGGAATGGAAAAAAAAAAGTTGTTCCTATAGGCAATATTTCACTTAGCAAAAGAGGAAATTATCATACATCAAATAATAAAAGCTTATTAATAATAACCGGATTAAATAGAATTTTTAAAATTGATAACAATCTTTTTAGTGTGAACGATTTAATAGGACTCAAAAATAATATTGATTTTTTGACAGAAAGCTTAAATTCTAACTTATTTGATAAAATAAAAGTAAGAGAGCATCCAACTGGAAACGTAAAGTTTAGTTTAAAGTTTGCTGACTTTGTAAAGAAATCAAGCAAGAAGTTAAATTATCTTGACCCAAAGAAAAATTTAGCAAAACAAATTGATAATAGTTCGATAGTAATTACAACTTATGACTCTAGTGAATTTCTTAACATGATTACTATGAACAAACCGTGCTTTCAAATTTTTAATAAGAAATTTATTAGTGAAGAGAAGCTCAGTAAATTTAATGCTCTTTATGAATGTGGCATAATTCATGAAAATGGTCGAACATTAGCAAAAAAAATTAATGAATTAGATAATGGTATATACAACTGGTGGAATTCAAATGGTATTAAAAAAAAAAGAGAAGATTTTTTCAAGGAATTCAACAATACTGAGATTGATTACAATCATTTTGTAAACGAGTTAAAACTTTTAAAAATGTAATATGAAAAAAATTAATAATATTATTAAGATAACACTTTTAAAAAATTATCGAATAGAGGAAAATGAAATTTTTTTTTCCAATAAGATTAACAATAAAAAAATAACGAAAAAACACAAATTTTTAGTTCTTTATACTAAAATAAATAGGAAAAAATTAATAAATATTATTTACCAGATTATTTTTAATAAAAATTTTAAAAAAAGTTTTCATTTGATATTTAAATCGAATAACTTTTTAATCTGTAGACATGTTCACTTTAATTTCAGTGAAATCAAACTGTTTATACTTAAAATAGTTGATATTTTAAAACTGTTCATCAGTTTTAGAAAATTTGAATTAATATACGCAATTTTACAAAAAAAATGAATTTCGATTTAAATCTATCTAAGATGACAGGGGTTTATAAGTTTCATGACCGAAAAAATATTACTAAATTTGCCATTAATAAAGCCGGGAAATTCCCAAGACTATCAAGAGAAATGAAAGGCTATCAATGGTATTTGAAAAAAATTCTGAAGCGAAAAATTAATATAAAAAATTCAAATTTTAAAAATTTTTATCGAGAGATATATTTGCCTTTTTTTAAAGGAAAACAAATTAAATTTTGGAAAAAATCTTCTTTGTATGAAAAAGAAATTCAAATTATACTAAACCATTATCTCAAAATCTGGCCTAAAAAAAAAATTAAATTTGTGCCATTTCATGGTGACTTAACATTTTCAAACATATTATTTAAAAAAAATAATGAACCACAGATAATAGATTGGGAGTTCTTTTCTAAAAAAAAACCATGGGGTTTAGATATATGCTATTTTTTAATTTCTACAGCCGTATTACCTACCATTGCTCATAAAAAAATTTTAATTTCAAAAGATGATTATTTACAGTTTAAAAAATTTTGGAGGTTATTTTTTAAGGATTATAATTTTTCGTATTTAAGAAATCCTGTAGTTTATATAAAAAAGAATAGATTAATAAATAGAGAAAATTTTTTGTATAAAATCAATGGTAAAATTAAAAAGCAAATTTTAAAAGCTATAAAAATATGATAGAAAAAAATGCAATAATAATTTCTTGGCCTAGAGAAATAGATTTTTATTCAGAATTCTTAAATGATAACCAGAATTTTGATTTAATTGTTAATGACTTTTCCTCTTATGAAAAAGGAAGAAATTTCTCAAACAAAAAAATTATAGAAATTTTAAAAGACAAGAATATTAAATTTGAACGATTATCTAAGATTTTTAGAAAGAAAAAATACAAAGTATTAATAAGTACGGGAGAAATTTCTGGTTTTAGATTATCGGCGTATTCTATAGCTCGTTTTTTTTATGGGCAAACTATAGGAAGATTATTAGATTTTTTTAATGTTTCTAGCCTAATTGAAAAGTTTACTGGAAGAACTTTTACAGCTGATGGGAAAAATTCGAGATTGGGATTAAGTTGGTTTCCTGAAAAAGAAATTGCGCATAAAGTTATTAAATTTCCTGATGGTTTAGATATAAAAACTAAAAACTATCCTTACAAAGTATTTGATAATGTATTTGATGTTTATTTTTCTTATAGTGATTTAGAGATTAACTTAATTAATAAAAAATATAACGAACAAAAAAAATGTAAAAAAATAGATTATTTTAGATATTGCAATATTAATAAGTCAGAAGAAAAAAAAAAATCTTTTATTTCAAAATTCAATTTAGATAAAAATAAGAAGATCATTTATTGGCTTCCAACTCATATTGATAATTATGCTGATGAAGACAAAAATATAACAGAATGGTTTAAAAAACTTAGCAATTTGAATAAAAAATTTAATTTAATTATAAAACCTCATCCTAAAACTATTTCAAGAAATAAGAAAATCATTCAAAGGCTAAAAAATTATAATTTTATAATTGATCTAAATTTTGATCAAAAAATAGGGGAAATTTTATATCATTCTGATTTAATTTTTTCCGATTATGGAGGAATAGTTTTTGACAGTTTATATTTTCAAAAAAAAATTATTTTGCTAAATTTACAAGAAACATGCAATTTTGTTAAAGATTTAAAAGCAAATGAATCTTTGGATCTACAAATTAGACGCAACTTACCTAATCTTGACTCTAACTTAGACTCCTCAAGTATTGAAAAAGAAATTGAAGATATATTAGAAAATAAAATGCTTAACCAAAATAATCTTGCTGCAATCAAAGAGGAATATTTCGGCAAAACTAAACCTTTGAGTTTTAAAGAAGCGGTCTCTTTTATAAAAGGATCCTAATACTATACCCATATTGACTATCAAATAAAATAGTATTATGTTCATTTATTGAACGTATGAAAAAAAATCAAGACCACTTTAATCTGATGAGGACTATTGATAATAAACCTTCATCATCACAGCGTGAATTAGCCAAAAGCTTAGGTTTTAGCCTAGGAAAATTAAACTACTGTCTCAAGGCATTAAAGGGAAAAGGCATGATTAAAGTTCAAAATTTTAAAAATAAAAAAAACAAGATTGATTATTTCTATGTTCTTACACCAAAAGGGATTTCTCATCGAACAAAACTAACAATAAATTTTATGAGGCGGAAAATGGTCGAGTACGATGAGTTGCAAAATGAATTAAGCAATCTAAAAAAAGAAAAAAAATAATTAAGAAAACTTATCAAATAAAATATTTGAGATTTTATGAATAAATGAAATATACTTTCCAAAATTTAAGAGAAGAACTGTATAATCAAACTTATGAACGTCATAGAAGAAATTCTAGAAAGTTTAAACAGTCAAGAAGATTTACTTTAAACGAGGTCCATACTTGGAGAAATCCTTACCTTAAACTTAAATTTTTTTATATTATAGAAACAGCCTCTTTAATTAGTTGGTTGGTTATTAAAAACAAGATTAATATTAATTTACTAACTATTATAGGCTCTGTGCTTGCAATCATGGGTTTTTTATCACTATCATATCCTTCCATAGCATTAAATTACTTGGCATTATTTATCTTTTTTAGCAAAAATATTATTGATTATGCCGATGGATTTGTAGCACGTTTACTTAAATCCTCTACCACAGTTGGAGCTTTTCTTGATGATTGGACTGGCATCCTATATTACCAATGTCTTTTCTTTAGTTTCCCAATTTACATATTTAATCAAAACAACAATATCAATTTTTTATATATTAGTATTGGTCTATTTTTTTTAAGTGTAATTAATCCCAAAATAAGGATACAACAAAGTAGTTTTACTGAAACACAAAAGAATGATTCTAAAAGAGTTATTATAAAAACTTTATCTGATATTTCAAAATCCAAGAATAACAATCAAAATGTTAAGTCCAGATTTATAAGTTTCTTATCAAAGCTGGAATATAATGGAAGAACAAGATATACGGATTTTATCTTATTTGTAATTCTTATCGAGCTTCAACTAGGAAAAATTTTAATATCAGATTATATTTGTTATTTATGGTTGATTTTATTTTGCCTAAAAATTTTATATATTTTAAGAAAGATATTAATAATAAAAAAATAAATAATATTTAAATTGATAATTACTTGAAAAATTTAAAAAAAATAATTGTGGTGGGCGGTACTGGTTTTATGGGGTTTCATATAATTAATTTTTTTAAAGAAAAAAAATGGGAAGTAATCAGTATTTCTAGGAATAAATATAAAAAAAAACGATTCGTGAATAATGTCAAATATATTTACGTGGATATTTCTAATAAAATAAAATTATATAAAAAATTAAGTTCTTTAAAAAATGTAAATTATATTATAAATGCTGGCGGTGAAGTTGATCATAAAAATAAGAAAAAAGTTTATCAAAGCCATTTAAACGGAGTGAAAAATTTGGCAGATTTTTATTCTAACCAAAACTTAAAAAAATTTACGCAGATCGGAAGTTCTTTAGAGTACGGAAAAAAAAAATCTCCTCATTGCGAAACACTAAAATGCAAACCTATTTCATTTTATGCTAAAGCCAAATTTGCTGCTTCTAACTATTTGCTAAATTTATACTGGAAACAAAAATTTCCAATAATCATAATTAGACCCTATCAGGTTTATGGTCCTAATCAGGATATAAATCGTTTCATGCCGATTATAATTAATAACTGTCTTAAAGGCGCCAAGTTTCCCTGCTCAGATGGAAAACAAAAGAGAGATTTTTTATACATTAAAGATTTTATTAATGCTATTTATCTACTTACAATTAAAAAAGACAATTCAGGAGAAATTTTTAATATAGGCTCAGGCAAACCAAAGAGACTAAGAGATATTGTTAATAAAATTGTAAAAAAAATTAACAAAGGAAACCCTCATTTTGGAATAATCAAAATGCGAAAAGAGGAGGATATGATCACATATCCAAAAATTAAGAAGGTTTTTAAGTCTGTAAATTGGCTACCAAAAACAAAATTATCCGAAGGATTAAATAAAACTATAAAGTACTACAATAGTGAAGGAAATTTATGAAAGTTGTAATCTTAGCTGGAGGTTTTGGCACTAGACTCTCTGAGTACACAAAAACAATTCCAAAACCAATGGTTAAAATTGGAGGTTATCCTATAATAGTCCATATAATGCAGCATTATATTAACGGAGGGTTTGACGATTTCATAATAGCTACAGGTTTTAAAGATAAACAATTTAAAAAATATTTTAAGTATTTTAAAAAAAATGGAAAACCTTTTAAATCAAAAGTTAAAGGGATGAAATGTAATATTACAATTTTTTACACAGGATTAAATACTTTGACAGGGGGAAGGTTAAAAAAGATTAAGCCGTTATTAAAAGATGACGAGGATTTTCTTTTTACTTATGGTGACGGCCTATCTTCAGTAAATTTAAAAAAATTGTTAAAATTTCATAAAGCTCAAAATAAATTAATCACAGTTACCGCAGTAAGACCTCCAGCAAGATTCGGAGAAATAAAGATAGAAAAAAATAAAGTAACATCTTTTAAAGAAAAACCTCAAGTTTCCCATGGATGGATTAATGGAGGATTTTTTGTAGCTAAAAAAAAATTTTTAGATTTGATTAAAAACAACAATACAATATTAGAAAAAAAGCCTTTAGAACTAGCCTGCAAAAAAAAACAACTAGTAGCTTATAAACATGAAGGTTTTTGGAAATGTATGGATGTAAAAAGAGATAAAGATGAATTACAGAAAATCTATTCAAAAAATAAATTTAAGTGGAAAAAATAAATTGAAGAATATTTTTAAAAACAAAAAAGTAGTGATTACTGGTAATTCTGGATTCAAAGGTTCCTGGTTATCACTCTGGATGTATCACCTTGGCGCCAAAGTACTAGGTATATCATTAAAAAATTCCTCTCAGTTTCCGAATTTAAAAATATTTAATTTAAATAACAAAATGTTAAACAAAAATATTGATATTAAAAATTTTAAAAAAGTTTATCGAGCAATAAAAATCTTTAAACCAGATTTTATATTTCATCTTGCAGCAGAAGCTATAGTAACCAAAGCTTACAAAAACCCTCAAAATACATGGGAAACTAATACTATGGGCACATTAAATATTTTAGAATCTTTAAAAGATTATAATAAAAAGGTTACTGTAATAATGATTACAAGCGACAAGGTTTATAAAAACTTAGAAACTAACAAAGGTTATAAAGAAGAAGATGCGATGGGAAATCTAGACCCTTATAGTGCCTCGAAAGCTTCTGCAGACTTGGTGTGTCAATCATATTATAACTCACACTTAAAGTATAAAAAAAATATTAAATTAGGTATTGCTAGAGCTGGCAATGTGATAGGTGGCGGAGACTGGTCGGTTAATCGAATAATTCCGGATTGTGTAAAAAGTTGGTCTAAAAATAAGAAAGTAATTATCAGGAGTCCGTATTCTACTAGACCTTGGCAACATGTGTTAGATGTTTTGAATGGATATTTAATGTTTGCTGAAAAGCTAAACTCAAATAAACATTTAAACGGGCAAATATTTAATTTTGGACCTAATAAAAGTGAGAATAAAAAGGTAATAGATGTAGTTAAAAGTTTTAGTAAAAAGTGGGGGAGCGCTGGTTGGCTTGTTTCATCAAATTTTAAATATAAGGAAAATAAGCTATTACAACTAAATTCAAATAAAGCAAAATTAAAATTAAAATGGTTTTGTAAATTAAACTTTAATAGAGCAATATCTTTTACTGCAAATTGGTATAAGCAATATTATTTTAACAAAAAGATAATATTTGATTATTCTATTTCTCAAATTAAAGATTACCAAAAAATTTTGCCTAAAAAAAAGAGATAAATAGGTCACAATCTATGATTAATTACTGGAATAAATATTATAGTTATAATAACAGCCCGGTTAAACCATCTAACTTCGCTAAATTCTGTAAAAAGTATCTCAAGAATTTTTCAGGAATTATTTATGATGTTGGATGTGGAAATGGCCGAGATACAATTTATTTTAATAAAAATAAAATCAGATGTATTGGCGTAGACAGCAGCAGTAAGATAGTACGTAAAAATAAGTTAAAATATAGTTTTTTAAAAAATAGTTTTCTTAGAAAAGATTTTTCAAAACTGCCATTTTTTAAAAAAAGAGGAGATATAGCAATTTATTCAAGATTTTCCTTACATAGTATTAATTTAAAAAGTGAAAATTTTTTTTTTAAAAACGTCCAAAAATCAAAAAATGTAAAGTTCATCATGATCGAGGTTAGAACGATTTATGATCAATTATTCGGAAAAGGAAAAAAAATTGGCAAAAACGAGTTTGTTACATCTCATTATAGAAGGTTTATTATTCCGCATAATTTAAAAAAAGAGATAACAAAATCATATAAAATTAAATATTTTAAATTAGACAAAAATCTAGCTAAATTCAAAAAAGAAAATCCAATTGTCCTAAGAATTATTGGGGAGAGAAAAAAATAAAATAGTCATCTTATTTTCTACTTTATCTTTGACCTTTTAAAAGATAATAGATGATCGATTATGAATATTATAGCTAAAATTATTATTATAATTGCTGAGACCCTTTTAAATATAAATTTTTTTAAATTCTTTTGATATTGTCTACGGGAGCAATTATGATTTTAATTATGACAAATTATCTAATAAAAGATATAAATTCAATTTTAGAATTTTATAGGCTTAAGTAATAAACAAAATGAAAAATTATCCATTGATAAGTGTAATCGTAAATTGTCATAATGGAGAGAAATATTTACTTAATTGTATAAAAAGTATTCTGAATCAAGATTTTAAAAATTTTGAAATTATTTTTTGGGATAACTGTTCTACAGATGAAAGTGAAAAAATTATTAACAGTTTTAAAGATAATAGATTAAAAAAGTTTTTTTCAAAAAAATTTAACAATCTTTATGTTGCTAGAAATTTAGCAATTGGAAAATCTAGGGGAAAATATTTAGCTTTTTTAGACGTAGATGATCTTTGGAAAAGAAATAAATTATCAGAACAGGTCAAAGTTTTAAAAATGAATAAAAATACCAAAATAATTTATACTAATTACATTTTAAATAATGAAAAAAAAGGTATTAAATTTTTGAAATATGAAAAAAATTTACCATCAGGTTTTATTACACAAAGTTTATTAAATGAATATAAAATTGGTATACTAACTACTCTTGTTCAAAAAAAATTATTTAATAATTACAAATTTAATAAGTCTTATAATATTATAGGAGACTTTGATTTTTTTATAAGAGCAAGTATTAATAACAAAATATTGTCAATACAAAAACCTTTAGCTGTTTATAGATTGCATAGTAATAATATGTCATCCAAAAAAATTGATGTTTACTCTAATGAATTACAAAAATGGTTAAATCAGGCTTCAATGAATAAAAAATTAAAAAACTATGATTTTTCTAATTATAAAAAATACCTTATAAAATTAAAAATTAAATATTTATTATTTAAATATTTTAATATTCATTTGGGCGTGTAGTTCAGTGGTAGAACGCTTCGTTGACATCGAAGAGGTCATAAGTTCAATTCTTATCATGCCCACCAAAAACTGCAAAAAAGCCTCTTATTCAACTATTTACATAACGTTTTAAAAATAATATAAGTTTTTGCCTGGTAATTATTGCGAAGGGGCCACACCCGATCCCA
>MDSV01083240.1_pt1 | contig 21076 bp, 17 predicted proteins | sample 810851 | NCBI WGS metagenome assembly MDSV01 (sample SAMN05326640, study PRJNA326480) | marine metagenome | isolation source: seawater | place: Atlantic Ocean: North East | collected 2012 | reverse complement strand
GCGAATGTACGGATTGCTTTATGCGGCGTATTTCAGTTTCTTTGTCTATCTGTTGGCTTATGCTACCGGCATTTGGCAGACATAGCCGCTGTAGTTTTCAACACCTGGTGGCCTAAGACAAACTAAGCGTTTTTACAGTCACCAAGTAGACAGTCTCAAAAAGGGCCGCTGAGAGCATATTAGCATGGAGGCGAAGAGGAGCGAAGGCCCCAGGTGGCAACTTGACCTCGTTAATGCTTCATTCTTGACAGGGATTCCAATTTTAGCAGCTGTGGGTATGGTGTGGTACACCATGAACCACGGCGTTTCACTGGTTGAATTGGCGATCTTCGGATTCATGTACATCACATGTGGCCTTTCCATCACAGCGGGCTACCACCGATTGTTTTCCCACCGAACGCACAAAGCCGCATGGCCTTTGCGTTTGTTCTATGCCTTGTTCGGTGCTGGAGCCTTTCAAAATTCAGCGATTAAGTGGTGCAGCGACCATCGACGACATCACTTGGTGACCGACACCGATGACGACCCATACAGCGTCCTCAAAGGATTCTTTTGGGCTCACATTGGATGGGTAATGGTGGCACAGGAAGGCGAAGCACGGGTTGAGAAAGTTGACGATCTCGAAAACGATCCAATCCTTGCTTTCCAAGACCGTCACGTGTTCTTGCTTGGTTTCCTCGTTGGTATGGTGCTCCCTGGTGTCCTCGGCTACGTCTTTTTGGGCGGCATGGCAGGATTCCTTGGTGGTTTCATCTGGGGTGGACTTTTCCGTGTTGTTATCGTGCACCACGCCACCTTCCTCATCAACTCTGCAGCGCACACTTGGGGCACCCAACCTTACTCCACTTCGAACACTTCAAGGGATTCACCTTTCCTTTCATTGCTGACCTATGGCGAGGGCTACCACAACTTCCATCACACCTTCCAAGCGGATTATCGCAACGGCCACAAGTGGCATCATTGGGACCCCACCAAGTGGTGGATTCGTGGATTTTCATTCATCAAAATGACCAGCAGTTTGCATAAAATTCCTGACAAAACTATTGAAAGTCGTAAAATGAAAACAGCCTTTGAGACCAGATCACAAAACGGTGATGTAAACACCCGAGAAGGAGCGCAAGGGTTTGTTGAACGGCTTCGGCAAGGCTACACCCAACTCGACACTCATCGTAAAGCATTGAAGGCAGCTCGAAAGAATAAGCAAGGGGTTTCAAGCGAATTCCGAAAGAACCTATGCATCGACATCAAACGGGAGATCAAACAAACCAAAGAAGCGATTGCCCAGATTAGAATCGAATTTCAACAGTGGATGAACGGGCTTCCATCTGCAGTTTAACCGCACATCATTGGAAGTTGAACAAAGGTCTCAGTTTCCACAGCCGCATCCTTGAGTTTGACACGAAGCGTCATCCACAGGTGCAATTTCCTTTTCGACCTTCTCTTTCTTAGGTCGGCGGCGGAGTGGGTTTTGGATTCGGGTTTTCCTTTGAGCTTGCCCCGTACGCTTGTTCATGGAGCAGTCCTCGATATTCTTGTATAACAACATTGGTTCAGGTTTTGACTCACCCGAGGACTTCTTAGATGACGAAATTCTTCCAACGCCGCATGTAATCGATAAAAACAGGTGACAGCCCTTGTTCGGACAAATGCTCTGCAGTGAAGGGTTGCCGTTGTGGATTGTATGTTCCATCCCCAAGATGCTTGGCCCAATCAGCATGACCGATCGCAACCCGTGCAACGCCGACCAAATTCGCCCCTTCATCCAAGACAAATTGGGCGTCTTGAGCTGACCATACACCGCCCGTGGAGATGAGTGGGAAGTCGTCTGGCAAAGCATCAGCAAAGCGCTTGGTCATCAATCGCTCGTCTTCATCGTCCACCTCTTGGAACACATCCCAGCAGGAAATGTGGAGCCCGTCGACGTCCATCTGTGTCAAGTCCTTTGCAAGTTGCAAACTGTCTTCGAGGTAAATGCCCATCTTCTTGATCAGAGGTGAAATACGGACGAAGATGAGGAACTCAGGTGATGTTCTCGCACGAACCGATTCGATGATGGCCCACAAAAACCGCCGTCTGGCATCGTACGAACCGCCCCATTCATCCGTGCGGCGGTTGGTTTCAAGTCCAAGGAATTGACAAATAAGGTAAGAATGCGCTCCGTGAAGTTCAACACCATCAAACCCTGCCTTCTGGCAACGGACTGCTGCCTCAGCAAATGCATCCACCATGGCCTGGACTTCCTCAGCCCCGAGTGCACGGGTTTCGCCGTCCATGCCCGCTTCAGTGTTCACGCTGGCAGAAACGGGTTGGACTCCATTGATGCTCTCAGGCGCTCTCATGCCACCGTGGAAGAGTTGCACGAGGCTCACCGCACCTTGCGCTCGTAAACCCTCAGCCATTCTTGTCAGGCCGGGCAGTTGATGATCGCCCCACACTCCCATTTCTCCATCCCAGCCGCGACCGGTCTGGGTGACGTTCGCCGCTGCAGTGGTGACAATTCCAAACCCACCCTGAGCGCGCATTGTGAGCCAATGAGTTTCCTCATCGGACAAGGTGCCGTCTTCGTTGCTTTGCTTATTGGTCATCGCCGCAACAACAGAGCGGTTACGTACTTCCCTGCCAGTTCGGGGCAAGATGTACGCATCGTTTGGCTTCGCCATGCAATCAACACGTTATTCTGATTCAAGACGGTTTTCACGCGCAGGCTCTTGGTGGGTACCAAACAGATTGTCAAGCCATTTTGGTGACCACCAATTCCATTTGCCCATCAGGCGCATGGTTGCAGGGACCACCAACGCCCGAACGAGCGTTGCATCGATAAAGATGGCTAAGGCCAACCCAAGACCGATTTGCTTGAGGATCACCACCGAAGAAAGACCGAAGGCGCCGAACACGACCACCATGATGGCAGCGGCACCCGTGATGAGGCCGCCGGTTTTCTGTAAGCCACTGGCCACGGCTTGCGTGTTGTCGCCTGTGCGTTCCCACTCTTCGTGGATACGACTCAACATCAGGACTTCGTAGTCCATCGATAACCCAAACACGATACAAAACATGATCACTGGATTGCCCGAATCGATGGGTTGGGCTGTAAAGTTCATCAAATCAGCACCATAGCCCCATTGGAACACCCAAACCAGCATACCAAAGGAGGCAGAGATGGAGAGGATGTTCATGGCAATCGCCTTGACTGGAATGATCACTGAGCGGACCTGCATGAAGATGAGAACCATCGTGGCAATGAGAATGAAGGCGAGTGCCCGTGGCAGATTGTCAGCAATGGCCTGCAGGTTATCTGCATTGTAAGCGGCGAAGCCAGCGACCATCAACCGGTCTTCTTCGCCAGTGAAATCAGTCAAGAACTCATCCCTGTTGTCACGAATGTCTTCCACGGCTTGCCTTGAAGCAACATCCGTTTGTGCCCCTATCAACTGGATTGACATCAAGGTTGCATTCTCGCCGATGAGAGCGGATCGTAAACTTTCACGCACAGCAAGTTGCTCTGCCGGGAGGAATTCTGCAGGAGCAGCCCAGAAATCAAGCACATCTTGTGCACTCATATCGGGGCTTGGTAAGCCCACACCGATGCCACCCGAAACCCTTGAATCGTTCAGTAAGTCAAGGAGATAAGCGTGTTGAGTGCGCAGGTTTTCCTCGCTGAGAGGGTCTGCTCCATCGGTATCAATCACGATGACAATCGAGTTTGCAGCTTGGTCTGGCCACTGTTCGTCGATGAGTTCCATGCCCATACGAGTTTCATCATCGGGAGGCAAGGCGGCCCACGATGAGAGGGAGAATTCAGCATAGGCAAAGGGCACACCAGCACCAACGAGCAGAATCAGTACGGGGATCAGCACTGCCCAAGGCCGGTCCATGACCTTCTTAGCCACGGTGGCCCAGACACCATCGTCCCTCGCGCTCATGTCGAGTGCAAATGGGACCTTCCACTTGTTGACCCTGGGGCCAAGCATCGCCATGACGGCTGGTAGGACAATGGTCGAATAGACCATGGCAATGAACACCGCAATCGTCCCACCAATGCCAAGCGAAGGCAAGGAAGTGTTGGTGAAGAAAAGCATGCCCATCAGCCCGATGGCGACCGTAATTCCAGAATAGAAAACGGCTTTTCCTGCCGTAGCACTGCTCATTGCGGTAGCGGTTCGAACGTCATGGCCTCTAGCTAACTCTTCTCTGAACCGATTGACAAGGAACAATGAATAATCTATAGAAACGCCGATTCCAATCAAAGAGATGATGTTTGTTGCGTAAACTGTAACATCGGTTACGTTCGAAAGCCAGATGGTCATTCCAATCGCAGCAAGCACAGTTCCGACGCCAACGCCTACTGGTAAGAGCGCAGCCATGATGGAGCCAAAGACGATTCCGAGAATGAGGATTGAAAGTGGACCTGAGACCAATTCTGCTTTGACCAAATCATTCTTGATCCGCTCATCAAACATCCAATCGATGGCGATTCCATCCGTGGCCAGGCCTTCGAACGAACCGTCGATGTCGATGGTTTCATGCAACTCATCCATGAGCGCCTTAGCACCTTTCCGATTTGTGTCAAAACGAATTGTGTTTAGCGCATATTCGCCGTCTTCATCACTTGCAATGACGTCCTTGCGGTCAACATCATCAACAGTCCATGAATAGGTAACCGTGATGTCTTCGTGTTCCTCAAACGCCGACAGCGCCTCTTGAACTGCAGTTTGCCAGGCCTCGTCAGTGTCGTTGTAGGTTGGATGATGCACCACATATCGGAAGAACGGTCCGTTTGATTCACCATCGCTTTCAAACCGCTCAGAGATGAGTATACCGGCGTTGACCGATTCGACATCGTCTTCACCAAATCCTTCAGCCCAATCAGCGCCCATTCCAATGAGACTGGTCATCAGAACACATGACACAAGACCGAAGGCGACCATGAATTTGCGTCGATCATGGATGAACAACCCCAATTTGAAAAATAATCGGTCCTCCAACATCTTGGGGTCAGTCGCACCTTCCATGCCCCGTCGGACCGTGAACGGTTTATCAAGCAATGTTTGGATTTCCCTTGCATTGAACATACGAGGATTGAAAGCATCGCAACCCAACCCTCTGGTATGGAACGGGCGTTGTTAGGCGGGGGATGTTTTTGGTGCACGGAAGGTGCGTTCAAAGGAATTCATGGCGTTGAATCGGCACTGCCTGCTTATGCGGGGGGCTTTGACCCACGTCCACATTACCGTGCTGTATGTTCCGGGACCACAGGTCATGCAGAAATCGTGGAAGTTGTGTTCGACGAAACAATCGTGCCCTTCGAAACCCTGCTTGAAGTGTTCTTCACCGTCCACGACCCGACCCAACTCAATCGACAAGGCAATGACATAGGCACACAATACCGAAGTTGCATCATGCCAACAACAGCCGAACAAGGCGACACCGCCCGAAGAGTGATTGAGGAAATGCAACCGCTTTTTGATGCAGATATCGTCACCACCATCGAAGAACCAACACACTTCACCATCGCTGAAGAAGAGCATCACGATTACTATGCACGTAACCCTGCACAAGGCTACTGCATGGCAGTGGTCGGTCCAAAGATCAGCAAAGTACGCGCTAAGCACGCTCATCTCTACACAGCGTGATGTTGAAAGGGCGGCTTCTCCACCGTCGCTGCATGGTGAACAATGTTCCACGCCCACCGACCCCAGTAAACGAACCAGTTCTTGGCTACCTTCCGGGCAGCCCAGAGCGTGCAGCACTCAAGAAAGAGCTTGACAGGCAGTCCTCAGAAGTGATCGAAATTCCATGCATCATCAACGGGAAAGAAGTGTTCACCGGCGATGTCGTTGAACAGGTCATGCCCCACGATCACAGCCACGTGATTGCTCGAGTGCATATGGCAACCAAGGCCAACGTCGAGGAAGCCATTCAAGCCTCACTTGACGCCCACGACATGTGGTCAAGCATGCCATGGGAAGCCCGCTCAGCGATCTTCCTCAAAGCAAGCGAATTGCTTCGTGGCGAATACCGAGCGAAAATCAACGCAAGCACCATGCTCAACCAGTCGAAAACATGCCACCAGGCAGAGATTGATTCTGCTTGTGAATTGATTGACTTCTGGCGTTTCAACCCACATTATGCTCGCCAAATTTACGACGATTTGCAACCGCCGGTGTCGCCTTCAAGCATGTGGAATTCAAGTGAAGTGCGTCCCTTGGAAGGCTTCATCTTCTCCGTCACTCCATTCAACTTCTCCAGTATTGCGGCAAACCTTCCATCGAGTGCAGCGATCATGGGCAACACTGGTGTATGGAAGCCGAGTCGTAACTCGTATGTTTCCAACTACCTCTTGATGCGTTTGATGATGGACGCTGGTCTCCCAGCAGGTGTCATCAACTTCATTCCTGGCAAGGCAAGCATGGTTGGCGACACGGTGCTCGCGCACCCAATGCTTGCAGGCATTCACTTTACCGGTTCGACCAACGTGTTCCGCAAGATGTGGCGAGATGTTGCAAACAACCTCGAGGACTACCGCTCCTATCCGCGCGTTGTTGGAGAAACTGGAGGCAAGGACTTCATCGTCGCCCACCCAGACTGCGATGAGCGTGCATTGGTCGTTGCCCTCTTGCGAGGTTCATTCGAGTTCCAAGGACAGAAGTGCAGCGCAGCAAGCCGAGCCTATATTCCAGCATCCGTTTGGGGTCGCATCAAAGAGGAATACTGTGCTGAAGTTGCCAAGATCACTGTGGGTGATCCTCGTGACTTCACCAACTTCATGTCGGCCGTGATCGACAAGAAATCCTTTGACAACATCTGTGGATACATCGACAGGGCCAAGGCAGACCCGGGCTGTGAAATCGTAACGGGTGGCGGTTATGATGGCTCCAAGGGCTACTTCATCGAACCGACGACCATTGTCTGCAGCGATGCGCACTACGAATCGATGGCGGAGGAAATCTTCGGACCCGTCTTGTCCATCCATGTCTACCCTGATGAGGAATTCGAAGCCACTTTGGCCACTTGCGATGCAACATCTGAATATGCCTTGACCGGATCTATTTTCGCAACTAAGCGGGAAGATGTGCTCACAGCAATGAAAGCCCTACGGTACGCATCTGGAAACTTCTACATCAATGATAAACCAACAGGCGCAGTTGTTGGTCAACAACCATTCGGTGGAGCTCGAGGAAGCGGTACCAACGACAAGGCCGGCTCACCGCTCAACTTGTTGCGATGGGTGTCGCCTCGTTCGATCAAGGAAACTTTTGCACCACCTCATGAATGGGGCTATGGATTCCTTAGTGAGTGAATTCTTACTTCCGTGGCTTGACATTATTCACCGCATCGGTGAGGACTTTTGCAGGGTATCGTGCACTGACCAAGGAGATGAGCCACCAACCAACACTGAGCAGGGGAGTGGAAACCAACATGGTCAGGCCAAACCACATGACGATGTTTCCAGAAGTATTCATCCACGCCCAAAACCCAACTGCAAGCATGGTGATGATGAAAAAGAGCCGTGCAGCCTCGCTTGGGGTTGACCAACCCCTGTGATCGGTACGAGGAGCAAAGAAGGATTCGGCCCAACTCATGGTCCACCGTTGAAGATTCCATTGATGAAGGGATGTTTTTTTCCATCAGTGAAGGCCGGTGGTTTCTTGTGTGTGCGGTTCGAGCGTCCACCCCGCAATGATGAGTGCTTTGAGCCGACTGCTGATTTGTTTTAGTGACGAGTGATGGGCGAACTGAGCGGGACCTTCCTAGGGTAAGCATTGAAAGGCAGACCATCTATCCACCGATGATGCAAGGCGTACCGGTCATTCCGCTATCGCCAGCCCCATCGGGCCTCATGCTCGCCCACACCTCCAAACCATGGAAAACTGTTCGTTCCATGCTTGCTTTAGTCGGCCTGTTGTTCCTGATTGCCAACATGGCTCCGCTGTTTTTGTATGGGCTCTTAGATGCTGATATGAACGGCACGCTTGGGCCCTCTGATCCTTGGTTGATTGTCGGAGCATCGTTATGTTCGGTTCCCATTCTTGCGGTTCTCGCCTTCCTTCGACGTCCCCGTTTGACGCATTTGATTCGAGCTGTCGCTCATCCGCAAGGTGCTATGTTCTTCAAAATGGGTCTGGAGGACGCGCTTCAATCCCCAACGCCCATTCAGGTTGTGCATCACGTCGTGCACGACTCAGCCCCGTTGGAAATGCCATCTCGTAAGGCGCTTTGGGGCTTGTTCTTCGGTGGCGTTTTCGCCTCTTGTATCTGTCTTTTCCCGTTGCTGCTCTTTGGTTTTACAATGGCGACGACACTTCTGTTTTTAGCCATCCTTCTTCCGGCGTTTTTGATCGGTTTTTCAACACCTGTGTTTGCTTGGTGGGCCACATTGACACATTATTTCGGCTTGCAAACTTCGAGACGCTTAGCTGAATGGATGTTGATTGCCGGTATGATTTCAACCGTTCCAGCTATCATGATCAACAGCAACATCGCTCCTTTGGTGTTGGGCTTGCTCGGCTTGAGTATGGAAAGCGAAACGTCCCTTGGGTACGGACTGGTGCTGATGGTCAGCGCTCCTGTCGGTGAGGAATTATGCAAAGCAGCAGCAGTGTTCGCACTGGCACGCTTTATCGATTCACCTCGCAGAGGGTTTCAGATTGGTTTCACGGTCGGCCTCGGTTTTGCCCTCTTAGAAAACATGAATTACATTTTGATGAGCTTTGCCAGCCTTGAAGCAAGTTCGATCACGTTCGGCTTCACCTCGATCATCCGGGGGATTGGCAGCATCCCAGGCCATGGCGTATGGACGGCCATCTCAGGGTATGCGATTGGATGTCACCTGACGTTGAGGCGACCAGCGCCTTTGCTCCAAGATCATGATAAAGCCACGACTCAAGAAGTCAAACAGTGGATGCTTCTCGACAAAAAAAGCGGTCAAATCCTCTCCGCTTCGAATGCACCTTCCCCTCCCAAGGTGTTGCCCAGATGGCTGTGTACCCCTCAGAGCGATGGTCTTCAACTTCCAACCACCCTCCTCGGTGGCGTAGGTCTTGCCATACTTGGCCATGCAATGTGGAATGGTAGCCTCTGGGCCATTGGCGTGGTGAGTGTGAACCTTCATGTGGTTTTGCAACTTTTTTTGATGCTTGGCTGGACCTTATTCCTAATCTTCGCCCTTTGGCAAGTCTCAAGACGCATCCTTGCTTCTGTTTTGCTTGACAGCCGCTTCTAAAGGCCATTCAAACCCCGTTTGGGAGATGTTGTTGAAGGGAAGCACCTTTGAAGGGTGTGGAGCACCAACAAAAAGAGGGACCCCCTATGGACGTGCTCGAAGGTGGCTTGAATCAAGGCAACTTGATGGTCACGGGTCTCATCATTCTGGGCCTTGCAACCGTTTCATCGAGGGCAAAAATGCTCGATCGTGCAGGCGTTTTCGCCGCAGCAATCCTCGGCCTTGTGGTCGGTGGCTTAGGCCATTGGACTTGGCTTTTGATCCTCCTTGGATTCCTTTTATCCGCTCACAAAGCCACAAAGTGGCGCTTTGAAGAAAAGCTACAACGGGGTATGTCCGAATCTGAAGACGGTCACAGAAGTTATGGTAATGTGATTGCAAACGGTGGCTTGCCCGGTCTTGTGGCGCTCTATGCTTACTTTACTGGCGATTGGGCAACAGGTTTGTGGATGTTTAGTGCTGCGGTTGCCGTTGCAGCCTCAGATACCTTTGCGAGTGAAATCGGTTGTCTTGATGATAACGTGCGAATGATTACGACCTTCAAGCGTTGTGAAGCCGGTTTGAACGGCGGTTTTTCTCCAAGTGGACAACTGGCTGCTCTTGCAGGTTCTGCTTTGATCGGAGTTCTCAGTTTCCCAGCATGGTACTTGACCACTGAAGCACCCGTCATTCAAGATGGACTCACGTTGAGTTTTGCAGTTCTGGTGATTGGATGGCTCGGCTGCCAAATGGACAGTCTTCTCGGGGCTGTTCTGGAAAACCGTGGCTTCCTGACCAAGGGTGGCGTCAATGGAATTTCCATCACCTTTGGCTTTATGTTGATGAGTTTCTTCATCAATTCCTGGTTTTGATTGACCTTCGGGACGAATCACATTGGGCCATCGGCTTCATGAACCAAAACCGGTTGCATCACACATGCGCAAGCGCTTGGCGGCCGTGGCTTTGCTTGGGCTGTTGGTTTGTGTAACCCTTGGAGGCTATGCAAGTGCGATTGAGGATCCGGTGTATGCGCCCGGATACGTGGACTGGCAAATGGATCAAACTGAACGCTTGTTTGTCGAAGGCCTAGAGGCTGAGGAAGCCGTCCTACAGCGCGGCCGTACCGACAACGCAGTGGGTGGTTTTTCAGTCAATGCCAATGCAGGGCCGGTCTCGGTTTTTACCATCTCAAGTCCTCCAATCCAATACCCGATCAACGCCACGGTGAACATGAGCGTGTTTTTCTCCGCCTACATCGAAACTGGACCCCTTTCGCACGAGTCATGCACCCGCCAAACCCTCATCGACAGCAGCACAACCCTGACCTATTCCGTTGATGCAGGAGGTGTGCCAGTGTACGATGCGACGGTCACCCAAACGGTTGATACAGCAATTTCCAATGCAGCCATGAACTTCAGTGGTGACACCCAAGAGGCCTTCATCAGCATGCAAGCTGGCGACGTGTTCACACTTTCACTCACCGCTCAGAACAACTGCCAGAACACCGTGATTCGAGTCCAATGGGGCGCCTTTGAACAGAACAGTGGTGGCATCATCATGAAGGGCAAGTTGTATGAGCCACTGGCTCGAATAAACATTGATGATGAACGGAGAGCACACATTGAGGTTGAACCGTTGTTCCCGTGGGGCGCAGATGATGTCAAGTCGGTAAAATGGGAACTCTGGGGCCCGTTGCTCCCTGATGAAAAACAACTCAAGAGTCCAGAATACATGATGGAAGATTCGACCGGACGGATCCAAATGGACCGGCCCATGGCCGGGAACCAAACCAGTTGGGCTTGGTCAGGCGTTGAACAGTTGAAACTTGGTGAAGCCAACCTGCAAGTTTGTATTCAGACCGTCTCTGGTGATCTCAACAGCGATTGTCACGCCTTTGGAATCGTTCGTTTTGAGGTAGAACCCGCAGACAAAGGCTTTGCCAATGCCGCATTATTCTTGACCCTGTCAACCTTTGCAGCGCTCATTGGCTATGTTGTCACTCTGGTACGAAACGAGGATTTGCCACCACTTCCAATCCTGGGTGCCCTCATTCTCCTTGCCATCTTTGTCATCCCAACCGCTTGGGGTCAGGCTAACCTCGGTTCCGATGCCAGCATTGGCGAAAATGCCCGTGCCTATGATGGGGAATTGTATGATGAATCGATGAATCCGGTTCAAGTTTCATCGTTCCTTGATGGCAACAAAGCGATTGTTGTTGCCGTCACCTTGCCGGGCTCTGAAAACGCCTTCCAACAGGCTCTGGAGTTGAATAAAACTCTTGACACAAAGGCCGATCAGATTGCGGTGATTCAGGTGATTGCAGGCATGGATGCGCAGCAAACTGATGTTGCTGCATTGAAGCAAAACCTCAACGTCAGTTGGCCGATTCTATTGGACATGGACGGTACCTTTGCCAACAGTCTACCTACGGGTGTGGCCGATGCAGTTTTGGTCCTTGATCCGGCGATGCGGGTGACCCATGCGGAAGGACCCTATGCCCCTCGTGAACACATTGACGATGCGGTCGACAGCATTTCTCTTGGTGGAGGCCAGTCTTTCACCCAATACTTCTCTTTGCTGTTTGGTCCGGGCTTGTTTTTGCTGTTCATGGCGCTGCCTCGTCAAGGATGGGTCGAACCAGAAACGCCCCTCCCTCCGGGCACGCTCTGGGCTTCCATTACCATCGCTGGTGGCGTGGGTGTCCTTCTGGTCAACCTGCCTGCAATTGTGCTCACGTTGGCTCCAATCGACAGCAATCTGCTGTTCTTTGTTGACACCCTGATGTTGCTTTGGATGGTTGAAATGTGTGTGGTCACCGCACGTAATGGTGCACCGTTCGAAGCTCAATTCGTTGGTAAACTTCTCCATCGCGCAAGCCCTAAGGCCTTCAGAGATTGGAGGGAGATGGAAGATCTGCAAAGAGACGTGCTCCTCGGAGTTTGGCTTGGATGGTTCGGCTGGCTTTCCTTCCCTGCCCTCTTCCCTCAAGGTGTTGGGGCAACGATACTAAGCGGTGTTTTCGGCATTGGCTTTGGAGCGTTCTATGTGCTTTGGCTGGCCCTCTTTGCTGGTATCGTTGTTCTCTTTATCCGCTTCATCGCCTCATGGGGAGGTTCAGTTTCCAGGCTCTTCGGCGAGTATGGTGCAGAGGTCTTTGCACAATTTATCGGATGGTGCATGTTGCCAATCGCTCTTTGGGTCACCATTGATTCAGTGTTGACCGCCCTAGAACTCGGTTTGTTCTGAGCGTAGGTTTGACAACCTTTGAGCCAAAAGGCGTGGTTTATGCCCCATTATTGCCCAAGCTGGAGTCGAACCCAACGTGACCTTTTTTTCAAATGCCCAACATCATGGGTATTGACCTACGCAAAGCACGATCGACAATCTTCATTCAAATCCCTTCACACGGTGAGCGAGTGGAACTTGATGTTGCGTTCGCTCAAGGCAACCATCGTCGACCAATTGGAGGCGCTCCGTTCAGGAATTGAGTGGTCAGAATCGGTCGCTCAGTTCACCCTCCGACAGCACCTCAAAAACCACATACGCTTGGCTGGAAGAATGGTTGGATCTGTGAGGGCCGAGGCTTTGCTGCTGTTTGCTCAGCACCGAATGAGGTTGTTTTGGCGAACCGATGTGATGGTTGAGTTGGTCGGTGGTACGTACCCGCAATGGTCAGTCTTGGATCGAACAGAATCGGAGCACGTAGATGGCTATGATTTGTATGCATCACCCGATATTGCTTACTTCAATGGTTCGAAATGGTGCCTCGTTCGCTTTGATATGCAAGGGGCTGATGCGAGCGAAGGTGAACGGCTGGAAACGCTTGCTATGGTGGTGTGGTCCTTGCAACGCCAGGGATTACCCAATTTGGAATCGAAGTACCATCTGCAAACGATCGGCTGGCGAAAAGGAGCGTGGATCACTCTCTCAAGGCCCGTGACTGAACAAGAGGTTCAGGTCGCCAGGGACTTGATTGCCAAAGACGTAGCAGCGATGAGCGTTTGTGCAGAAGCATCTACCCGCAGCATGGCTGGTGTCGCCCTAGCAAACGACCCGGCTGAATGCTTGGATTGCAAACACAAGGTTCGTTGCTTGAATGGAAACACGCTCGAGCAAAAGAAAAGATTACGTGTCGCAAAACTGTGCTCTGAAGATGATTACTGAAGCAAAGAAACGAGATCTTCCAAGACCATCGCTACATCTTCTGCCTTTGTGACTCCACTTGCAAGAAGAACGCCTTCAGCGCCGAGTTTGATGGCTGTAGCGACATCTTGTCCGTTTTTGACACCCGCACCACAGAGAACCCTGACGTAAGGATTGGTCGCTTTCACGACGGCTACAGTATCGCTCACGATCGATGGATCTGCCGTGGTCACTGATATGTCACCGCCGATCAATTCCGGTGGCTCGACTGCGATGAAGGTTGGGCCGAGTGCTGCGAGGCTTTTCGCTTCGTTGAGGTCAGCAGCACAGCCGCACATTGGGAATCCAGCAGGAAGTTGAGCCATCAACGACCCCACATGCTCCATTTCGACCTTATGTTCTGCATGGTTGATGATGCAACCTTGCGCGCCACGATGAATCGCCGTATTTGGTTCAAGCCAGCCGGTAAAACTCCCCTGGCCAACGGGGTCAAGGTGTTGTGCCCACACTTCCAGGGAAGGTGCGGCTTTTCTGACTGCAGCCAAATCAAAAGCGGATACGACTGCAACCATACGGGCGGGGCCATCGGTGTGCTTTTCCATGGCAACAGCGAGGCTTTCTGCCGTTTCACCACTCGCAGTTGCGTAGGTCTTGAAATTGACAACAATCAACGGTTTGTTCATGCTTCTCCGAGTGGCTTAGGCCATTTGACATCTTCCGTTCGCACAACACGAGCAATTGGATTTAGGGCCATTGGCCACCGACTTGGACCGTATCATCGGGCACGGTGCATTCGTGGTCGACCACCACTCCATCAAGGGATACATTTGAGCCAATGCTCGCATTCCTGCCAACGAGGCAATTTTTGAGGTGTGAATTCGCGCCGACGCGCACTCCACGTAGCAGCGTCGAGGTGTGAATCTGTGCGTTCATCAATGCAACATCAGCCTCGATCATTGAGCCGGTGATGGCTGAGGTCGGAAAGTCTGACTGTTGGGCATACCAGGTGCCATCAACGGCTTCACCCGCGTTGAATCGTTTCTCAGCAATGCAACGCTGAACCCCCTCCATCCATGCGGTTGGGGTCCCTGCATCGATGAAGTAACCGTCGAACCTTTTCCCATTCAGCAGGTTTTCATCTGCCAATTTTGGAAACACGTCCCTTTCTATAGAATGGCGGCCATGAGGCATCCAATCGAAGATATCGTCTTCAAAGATGTAGGAACCAGCATTGATCAGGTTGGAAAACACTTGTTCCGGCGTAGGCTTCTCCATGAACCGAGTCACGCGATGGTCTTGGTCGACCCCCACGATTCCAAAACGGGTTGGATCTTCGACTTCCCAAAGTGCTAGCGTCCCAACTCCGGCATTCTTGCGATGCAAGTCCAACATTGGCTCAATGCTGAGCGATGAGATGACATCTCCATTGAAGCAAGCAAACGTTCCGCTCACCACGTCTCGACAATTCCCCAACGCTCCGCCCGTGCCAAGTGGTTCATCCTCAGGGACGATGCGCACGTCAAAATCAACATCTTTGTTCTTGAAGTATGCTTCGATCATGTCGACTTTGTATCCGCCAGCGACGATGACTTCATCGACGAGATTTCCGGGTACTGCTTCGACGACCTGTTCCAGCAACGTCATGTCGAGCATCGGCAGGAGTGGTTTTGGGATGCTAGCGGTCCAAGGACGGAGCCTTGAGCCAATACCGCCTGCTAGGACCACAACTTGCATTGTCATCCCGAACCGCACCCATCCTATGAAGGCACCTCTTGGTGCGTTCCCTGGTACCAAGACTGGCCAAGACTCCCCTCATCAAAGGAGAACAAAGTGTTCAAAGACGGTCGTTCTTTGGAAGGTTTGGAGAGACCTATGAACATTCACGAATATCAAGGAAAAATGCTGCTCAAAGCGGCCGGAGTGCCCGTATTGGAAGGGGTTCACTGCACCACTGTTGACCAAGCTCTCAACGCCTACGATGCCTTGGGCAGCAAGGTCGTAGCTGTGAAATCTCAGATTCATGCGGGTGGACGTGGAAAGGGCACCGTTTATGATCCAACCACTCGGGATGTTGTGATGGAGGGTGGCGTCAAAATTGCGTTCTCTAAAGATGAAGTAAACACCTACGCTGCCAACATCTTGGGCAACCTTCTGGTCACCATCCAAACAGGTGATGAGGGCAAGATTGTCAACAACCTCTACATCGAAGCAGGTTGCGATATTGCACACGAATACTACCTCGCCCTCTTGGTCGACCGAGACAACAAATCTGTGTTGATTATGGCCTCGACTGAAGGTGGAATGGACATTGAAGAGGTTGCTGAACACACTCCTGAATTGATTCACAAGGTCGTGGTCGATGCGAATGTCGGGCTTCTTGGTTTCCAGAAGCGAGACCTTGGCATGGCACTCGGTCTAAGCGGAGTTGCGCTCAAGTCCTTTGGAAAAATGCTCTCTTCAATGTACAGCATGTTCTGCAAAGAGGATTGCGCAATGGTGGAAATTAATCCGCTTGTCCGCACCGGGGCAGACGAAATTGTCGCCCTTGATGCAAAGGTTTCTTTTGATGAAAACGCAGAATTTAGACACAAAAACTGGGACGAACTGCGTGACCTTTCAGAAGAGGAAGACACCGAGATTCGTGCGAAAGAAACGGGTCTTTCCTATGTCAAGTTGGATGGAAACATCGGATGCTTAGTCAACGGAGCAGGACTTGCTATGGCGACGATGGACGTCATCAAACTCTACGGTGGTGAACCCGCAAATTTCCTTGACGTCGGTGGTGGCGCAAACGAAGAACAGGTGAAAACAGCGTTCTCGATCATTCTTGAAGATCCTAACGTGAAAGGCATCCTCGTCAATATCTTTGGCGGCATCATGCGCTGTGATATTATTGCTCGAGGCGTCATTGCGGCAACAGAAGCGCTTTCGCTTCAGGTTCCGTTGGTTGTTCGCTTGGCGGGTACCAACGTCGATGAAGGCAAGGCCATTCTTGCAGCCTCGACCCTCAACATCCACCCTGCTGATGATTTAGCAGAGGGTGCACAAAAGATTGTAGCACTTATTGGGGGTGAAGCTTGATGGCTATTTGGATTGAAGAAGACGCAAAAGTACTCGTGCAGGGCATCACTGGTAAGCAAGGGATGTTCCACGCTGATAAAATGGTTGAATACGGCACCAACATCGTTGGTGGTTGCACACCAGGTAAAGGTGGTCAAACCGTTGAATTGCAAGGCAAACCCTTCCCTGTCTGGCACAGCATGACCGATGCAATAACCGCAACTGACGCTGATGCAACCGTCATTTATGTCCCACCACCATTTGCTGGAGAAGCGATTATGGAAGCCGCAGAAGCCTTTGATTCGATCAAGGGTGAGGGCGTTATTGTCTGCATCACAGAAGGTATCCCAACCCTCGACATGGTCAAGGCCGTGGCTTATGTGAACAACCGGCCAGGCGTCCGTCTTATTGGGCCAAATTGCCCTGGCATCATCACCCCAGGCGACACAGGTGGCGCAAAGATTGGCATTATGCCAGGTCACATTCATGCCAAGGGCCGCATCGGTATCGTTTCGAAATCGGGCACCTTGACGTATGAAGCAGTTGCACAAACTATGAGCATCGATGAAGGGCAATCGACTTGCATTGGAATTGGAGGCGACCCTGTCAACGGTACGGGCTTCATTGAATGCCTCGCTGCATTCGAGAACGATCCTCAAACTGAAGCCATCATCATGATTGGTGAAATTGGCGGAAATGCCGAGCAAGAGGCAGCGGCTTGGGCTGCAGATCACGTCACCAAACCAATTGTTGGTTTTGTCGCAGGAGCCACTGCGCCTCCAGGAAAGCGAATGGGCCACGCCGGGGCAATCATTTCAGGCGGTAAGGGGACTGCGGAAGAGAAGTTCGAAGCGTTCAGGGCAGCAGGTATTGCTTGCGCCATGGATCCTTCTGAATTAGGTAAGGTTCTGCTTGAGTCACTCAAAGCCGCTGGCTTGCGATGAAGCCAATAACCTGCAACACAAAGGTGCAGCATGGCCAAAGTGGATTCCTTCGATGCCGAAGTTCTCCACGAGCATTACCAGCAGGCAGCGCCGCTTGACCTTGGCTGGCTGGGAAAAGCCTCTCGGCATCAGTTTCGCTGGCGCTGCACAAAAAACAGATGGCATACATCAAGCCGTCAGATTCGCAGTGGAGAGGTCCTCGCTAAGCAAACGCTCCTCTCGACACCTCGGGACATGTACGTTTCGACAAGCGCATGGTTGAACCCCGTGAATTTACCGAAAATAAAGGACACACAAACGCCTCACCCCGTTTTGATTGATCACCTCATTGTCTTCGACATCGACATCCCCCCGTTCTCGAAATCAAACATGGAGCGGGCAAGGAGGTCAACCGTTTCACTTCTCGATTGGGTTGAACAAGAGCACGATTTCCAACGCATCCACATCGTGTTTTCCGGCAGCAAGGGTTTCCATCTCGTGTACCGTGAAAAAGACCGTTCGAGGTTTAGCATCCCAGACCCCCGCGAACGTGAAATGGCTGTCCGTTCAGCGCGCAAAGTGTTGCTTCAATCGGCTCTTGACGCGGGTCATCCAGTGGATCCTGGGATCACTGCAGACACCCGTCGAATTATTCGTCTCCCCGGTTCAATCCACGGTTCCACTGGCTGGGAATGCACCATCTTGACTGAAGATCAATTGCGCCTCCCGTTAAAGAAATGGGTCAAAGAACTTCCAAGACATCAAAATGCGATTCGGATGCCAAGGCGAGCAAAGTCGTCAAAAAAGAAAGTCAAACAAGTCAACACAAAGCCGGACACCATGGCCTTTACTTCCCTTGAATTGAGCACTCATGTTCCCGGAACAAAAGATCGTAACGCACTTGTCGCTTGGTTGCCTCGTTCCTGGGGCTCAATGAAAGACACGGTGGACAAGGCCACAGAAATCGTTGAGCAAAAGCAGATTGGGCCAGCTTGGTTTTGGACGGACCATCAGCGCGTGCTGATGATGTTACCACGAGCTTTCCCCCGACAGAAAGCCGCAAAACTTGCTCGAGCCTTCGGCCTCGAAAACACAGCCCTCTCAATTGAATCAAACGACCATGATTGGGTCCGTATCGGGCCTCGCCAGTGGGAATCTGAGGATTGGGACGGGGCCATTGAACCACTTGCCATCCTTGGCCGTCCACCCGAACATCACGCTTCGAGCCCATGGTCCCTGGCCCATCTCGAAATGGCAAGCCGTCTGAATTTGCCCTATGATGCCGGACAGGATGTGTGTTCTGGCAGCATTGATCCATCAATCCGCGTGGTGAATCGGAAATAATTGGTGAAGATTATATGCTGGGCGAGGCAACGTCGTCATGTCCCCGAGAGAGCCGAATGGCGATGACCAAAGTCAATTTGACGAGAACACACACCGGCTGTGGCGCATGGGGACTGCGCCACAGTCACCTTCTGGTATCTTTCAGCCCATTTCATCCGATAAAGGAGTGAAAGATTATGTGCTCAAGGCATAACATCGAACTGTGGTTCAGGGGAGGCATGATGCCTCTTCTCACTCTTGATGAGAAGGAGGAATGATTTCGTGAACATTCTTGGAACCGTAGTTTTCGTGATTTTAGCGGGCGTTTCTGGCATTTTTCTCATCCTGGCCATTTCTAGCGATGTGTCATACATGACCGCTCAAGGCTCCATCATGGAGGGCACGACCTGGACTGAATCTGAATCCGAACGTAGAGAATGTGCACAAATGGGCTACTACTATGATGAATACGGTGAGGAGTATGAGGAATGTGAAGAATACAGATACATCACAATGTACAGTTGTTCCTCAAAAGTCAATTTCAACTATACAGTCGAAGGCGATCCTAGTGGTGAATTGTATCTACGCTACGACAATATAGGGTGGGCCGAAAGCGAATCTCCCTGCCTTAGTCAAATTCAGGAAACCTATGCCGTCAATGCATCGGTCACCGTTTATTACACCGAGGAAGCTATCGATGAAGGGAAATTAACCCCTCCAGTCGATCCTGAGGCTTTCTATTACTGCTGTGCCTTTTGCTTCGGCCTCCTTTCAATTCCTGCCTTGATCTTCATGCTCGCGCCTACTTCCCCAGGTGTGAAAATGAAAACTGGCGGCTTCATGGGGCGATTTAAGCCACAACGGATTCAAGTCAATCCTTCCGGCCCTGGCGGGCAGATTGCGCCTGTTGTGAACTATGGCGCCCCTGTTACCCAACAAGGCAGTCAATCAAATGCAGGCGCAAGTCAAGGCGGAGGTATGTTCGGTGGTGGAGGAATGATGATGGTTCCTGGCATGGCCGGGGCGACCGCAGGCTACGCAGCAGGCTCTCAACAAAATTGGAAGCAAGCGTCCGGTTATTCCGGCGCACCACGGGCGCGATCGAATAACTGGAAGGCACCTTCTCGAATTCGAGGGTACAATCGTGTTATGCAGATCATTGGCGTGCCAAACAACGAATTGAAAACATCAACTCAAGTCAGGGATGCGATCATTGGATCGGGCATGATGGATTACTCAACAGCATCTAAGTTCATGGAAAACCAGCACGTAAAGCAAGTTTTGGGCTTCACAGGCGCCGCAGCAGGTGGCGCCGCAGCAGGCGGAGCAACATCTTCGATGTTGAGCAGGAATGTCCCAGATCCAGTCGACCCAAACGCTTCGATTCGTCCCGCAGTTTCATCTGCTGACCGTCTGAAACAGATGCAAGAGGAAGCAGAATCATTCTTCGAATCCTCTAAACCGGTGATAAGTACGCCTACATCCCGCCCAGTTTCATCAGGGGAATCAAACCAATGCGCCCACCCAACCTGTAGCGTTGGAGTTTCTGCTTTCGACTTCAGATGCTTCGATTGTCGACAAAGGTTCTGCAGTGCTCACAAAGGCATGACGTTCCAATGTGAGAATTGTGCCAATTGAGTTTGATCCATTTCAATGAATGAACCACCGAGAAGTTCGTCAAGGGCCTTCGCTATGGTGGTTCGGTCGTGAAAGCAAAGGCGCTTCACTCATAGATCGTTTTCTGGTGAAGAGTGAATGCGGGCACCATACCGTTGACTTGAGCACGTTCAACCAATTGTTTACCGTTCGCACTTCGAACATAAGTGATCTCACCGGGGCTCACATATTTGTTCCAATGCCGTTGATAGACTAATGCCCGCTCTTTGCTGTTCGCTAGACATGAGGGGACTGCATGATACATCATCAATGAAACACGTTGTTTTCTCAAATAGACCGCCAAGACTTCAGGCATCAATTTCGAGAGCCATGTGTCGTCAAAGAATTTTGACGAACGAGCAATAATGTAGCGAGGTTTATGCAGCGGCCCCAGAGCTTCCCTCAAGGCTTTGCTGAACATTTCTGCTTCCTCAGGTGTTGAATTTTTCAAATGGAAGCGAACCCATCCACCGCCACGATCACCGCCTTGGGCGCGGGCAACATGAGTCATCTCGCCCAATTCACGAAGAGAACCAACGATGGCATTGCCGATGGCCTGTGTTAGAGAAGCATCGGTCCAGACTCGCTTATCCTCCCCAAATTGGAAACCGTTGGAGAAATTAATCCCCGGTTCTGCTTCGATGGCTGGCTTCTCTTCGATTCCAAATGGCTCTCCAATCCTCCAAAGTTGACGCGTATGGTCTCGACTCATTGCTCGGCGGATCATCTCTTCATTGAACATACCCATTCCTTCACTTATGCCCTCTGG